>ULZG01023873.1_pt1 | contig 51322 bp, 46 predicted proteins | sample 1962881 | NCBI WGS metagenome assembly ULZG01 (sample SAMEA4835883, study PRJEB28245) | human gut metagenome | biome: gut microbiome; material: fecal sample | place: Denmark | collected 2008 | reverse complement strand
TTTACTCCAATATAGAACAATGACTGTAAAATCAAAAATATTACACAGCCGATGCTGAGCATATATCCCAGGCGATTCTTCTGTTTTACCGCCATTCGAAGCAATAGAGCCATAAATACCGCAAATACTACAACCAGAAAAACTCCTTTTACATTTCCCAAATAATGGAACAGGTATGTCCAAATATAATCATTTCTTGCATAATTATAAAGCGTGACAGCTTCTACTTCTGTGGCACCATTATATGGATCCGTTACTTCTAGTTTCCCGGAAGACTGCGACTCATGCCATTTACTTGAGTTTGGATCTTTTGCAGCATTTGCTACGTCTGCAACCGCACCTCTTGTATAATCCCAGTGTTCTCCGGTAATTAAAGCTTCCAGTCGATGTACCTGATAATCTGTAACGAAACGTCCATTACACCAAAATGTTATTCCGGACATCAGTAGCAGGCAGATTCCAATCACACCCCACATCCTGGTCAAAAATTTCTTTTTATTTTCTCCAAACCAGCCCTTACAGACCGCCACATGCAGTAAGACCAGCCCTGTAATTCCTGTAACAACTGCAGATGACATAAATGGTATCATCAAATCGGTAAGTACTGATATTCCAAGACACACGGTACTAATGATCAGTCCTTTCGTTCCTTTTCTGCGGAAATGATAAATTGTCCCTGCGTAAAAGGGAATGACCAGATAGGACAATAACATCTGAACTATACTTCTGCCATTGACCATCGGTCCAATCCACATTGTTTCATCAAAAAAGAGCTTACTAACTATAGAAAAGACTGCCGGTATCTGCATGACTGCCCAAATTGGAAATGACCACTTTACTAATATAGAATAATCCAGATAACAGATTCCTAACATGACCGCAATTCCTATTAACATTGCACTCCAAATTCCGCCATACAAAAAGTTATCTTTGAAAGCTTCCAGTGTACTCATATTCATTGTTGGAAAAGACGAAGTAACTACCGCCTGTAGGATCAGTCCCATAATACTAATAATTAAAATCGCCATCAGAACTGTCCATTCCATCTTCGGGCGGTGCACCCGGTCAAGCTTCACGCCTGCCTCCACTGGATCTCCCATCTCCACTACAGCCATCGACTCGGCTTCTTCTTCACCTAATCCATGAGCCATGAAATCCTGTTTCTGGTCTTCAATATGTGCTTCTACTTCCTCCGCGACCATGGTTCGCGCACGCTTTGTACGAATCTGTTCCGTCAAAGATTTCAAATATTCCTGTCTATCCAAAGCATACACCTCCCAGAACATTTCTCACTGCTCCGGCGTATTCTTTCCATTCTTTTTCTTTTGCCCGGAGTTGCTTCTTTCCTTCTCTTGTTATGGAATAATACTTTCTTGTCTTTCCACCCGCTTCCTGCTCGTAAGACTTTACAAACTCCTTTTCCTCCAGTCCATGAAGGAGCGGATATAATGTTCCTGCTTTTAACTCAAATACATTCTCTGACTTCTCCCTCAAAGTCTCGATCATCTCATAACCATACATGTCTTTCTCTTCCAGAAGCTTAAGAATCAACATCATCGTGCTTCCGGACACCAGGCTTTTATCTACTGCCATTTTATACCTCCCCTTTCTTTTTCAATTCAGAATCTTTTTAATCAGTTCTGATTTTTGCATTCATATCTACCCTGCCGACACATCTTATCCGATATAACTGATATAAATTGACTTTCATCATTAAAACAATGTTTTATATCGGCAATCGATATATCGGTTATCTATATAGTATATCGACAATTGATATATGTCAAGCATTTTCTGTAGATAGATATGTGCGAGATATGTGCAAAGATATATGCAAAGAAGCAGCCGTTTTCACGACTGCTCCTGAACTTCCATATGCGTCTGATGCCTAAATCAGGAAATCTTATTCAATGACGATTTCAAACTCGTCCCCAACTTCCTTTGATGTTGGTTTCTTTCCCTGACTCTTTGCATATTTTTCAACATTTTCTTTCTGTACCGGCTCACTTACCAATACTTTAATTGGACCTTTTTCATTCTTCAGAGCCTCTGCTGTCAACATGATCGGCTCCGGGCAGGAAAGTCCTCTTGCATCTACTTCTACCATATCTATATACTCCTTTCAGACATTATTTTCAGCTATTCTGTTGTAATTATTTCATCTGAATTTCTTTCTGTTCTTATTTCTTAGCTGTCTCTCTCTTGCATGTAAATGCTATGATGAACAGAACTACGATGCAAAGAATACATGCAACTTTTCCGTTAGTTGGAACTGCTCCGGCTACAACAGCTTTTGTCTCCGGGTTAAGTGCTGTTCCACTTGCTGCAAGTCCGAAGTTGTGGCAGATTGCTGCTCCTACGAACATTCCAATTACAGTGACTCCTGAATCAGAAGATCCCTGTCCTGCAAGGATTAACTGACGAAGCGGGCATCCACCTGCAAGAACTGCTGCAAATCCAACTGTATACATACCAAGGATATTCCACAAGTGTTCAGAATGTGCAATAACTCCTGGTGTGTTAAATCCTACTACAAATTTTCCTGTTGCAATATTGAAGATCAGCATTACAACGAAAAGTCCGCCAATAACAGATAATAAATCAAAGTTCTTCATAATAATGACATCACGGATTCCACCTGCAAAGCACATTCTTGATTTCTGAGCCATAGCTCCGAAGATCAGGCCTCCTACAAGAGACATAATGATTGGTGCGTGTAAGCTTCCCGGACCAGCCGCACTTACTTTCAAAAGTGATGTGCATGTTGCAAGAATCAGAATTCCAACAACGATGACCGGAAGTACTGCTCCACTTGCTTTTGTTGTTGCCTGTGCTCTTCCAAGGCTGAATCCCTGTTTCAGAGCAAATACACCAGTTGCTACTCCAAGAATAAATCCGATAAGTGCTACCCATGCATTTAAATCACCGGCTGACATACGAAGTACCATACGAAGTGGGCATCCCAAAAATACGAGTGCTCCGATCATAATGATCACACCAAGTACAAAACGAATCATCGGTGAAGATCCACCTGTAGAGCGGAATTCTTTTGTCGCAATTGAAATAATAAATGCACCAAGAACCAGACCGATAATCTCTGGTCTTGCATACATTACTGCTTCAGCCTGATGCATCCCCATTGCACCAGCTGTATCACGGATAAAGCATGCGATACAGAATGCCATATTTGCCGGGTTACCAAAATATGCAAGACATGCTGCTACAAGTCCGCATATCACACCTGCCAACGCAAGTGTTTTCTTTGAGCCTGTTAAATTCATATTTTTTCCTCCTCCAATAACATAACTCTCGTCTTTAGATTACAACTTCTATTTTAGTTTCTTTTTTTCGACACGTCCAATTGATAAATGCATTAAATCCCTTATATTTATTGTTAATGTTTATACGTATTACATATCGTATTAATAGGGTTAGTGCTTATATTTTTTCTGTATTTTCTTTATTTTTCTTGTATTTACTATTTTCTTCCTGTTTCTTCATTTATACAACCCTCTGTTTTTATACATTTCCAATGCATATTTTGCATATTAAAAAGATTTTTCCATTTTTTTCTTGCATATTTATGAATTTAGGTGTATAGTATGATTTGCGATTGCAAATAAGATATTTTCTTATTAGAATAGAAAGTAAATGATACATTAGGAGGATTTCGAAAATGAAAGAAAAAGTCGTATTAGCATATTCAGGCGGACTGGACACAACTGCTGTTATTCCGTGGTTAAAAGAGACATTTGGCTATGATGTAATCTGCTGCTGCATTAACTGTGGACAGGGCGAGGAGTTAGATGGTCTGGAAGAAAGAGCAAAGATGGCTGGTGCTTCCAAATTATACATCGAGGATATCATTGATGATTTCTGCGACAACTACATCATGCCTTGTGTAAAGGCTCATGCAGTATATGAGAATAAATATTTACTCGGAACAGCTATGGCTCGTCCGGCAATTGCTAAGAAATTAGTTGAAATTGCAAGAAAAGAAGGTGCTGTAGCAATCTGCCACGGTGCTACTGGTAAAGGAAATGACCAGATTCGTTTCGAGCTTGGTATCACAGCACTTGCTCCAGACATCAAGATCATTGCTCCTTGGAGAATGACAGATTTCTGGAAGATGGAATCCCGTGAAGACGAGATTGCTTACTGTAAAGCACATGGTATCGACCTTCCATTTGATGCCAGCCACAGCTACAGCCGTGACCGTAACTTATGGCACATCAGCCATGAAGGGCTTGAGCTTGAGGATCCTTCCTGCGAGCCAAACTATGAGCATCTGCTCGTACTTGGTGTTACACCAGAAAAAGCTCCGGATGCGGGTGAATATGTAACCATGACATTTGAAAAAGGTGTACCAACAAGTATAAACGGACAGCAGATGAAAGTATCTGAGATCATCATGAAACTTAATGAGCTCGGTGCCAAACACGGAATCGGTATCTGCGACATCGTAGAGAACCGTGTTGTAGGTATGAAATCCCGTGGTGTATATGAGACACCTGGCGGAACAATCCTTTACGAGGCACATCAGCAGTTAGAGGAGTTAGTTCTTGACCGTGCTACGACAGAAGTTAAGAAAGATATGGGAAATAAACTTTCTCAGGTTGTTTATGAAGGAAAATGGTTTACACCACTTCGCGAGGCAATCCAGGCATTTGTTGAGTCAACTCAGGAGTACGTAACAGGAGAAGTGAAATTCAAACTTTACAAAGGTAACATCATCAAAGCCGGAACAACTTCACCGTACTCACTTTACAATGAGTCTCTTGCAAGCTTCACAACTGGTGACCTTTATGACCACCACGACGCTGACGGATTTATCAATCTGTTCGGACTGCCGCTTAAGGTTCGCGCTATGAAGCTTCAGGAAGTAAAGAGCAATAAGAAATAATTCTTGAAACCATAATTAAAATAATCATAAAAAATAGTGTGTAGATTATCTTTGCAATGACCTACACACTATTTTTATTTAAGAATGCTTTTTCTATCTTCGGAATATCTTCGCTACGCCTGTCACTGCTGCCCCAATTACTACATACACATCTGCCAGGTTCGCGGTGAGTCTTCGAAATCTGCTGTTTTTCCACTGGATTCCGATATAATCAATGACTTTTCCACGAATCAGTCTGTCATAGGTATTACTGATTGCACCGGCTGTCAAAAATACCATGCCGAATTTTCTGAGCCATTTCCCTTTTTTGAGAAAGAGCCATGCATCATAAATTGCAAGCCCGGCACACAAGATACCAGATGTCTTTCTCACCAGCTCCGGCTTCTTATCCAGTGTATTAAAACAGAAGCCTTTATTATAAACCTTCCGGAGCACAACTTTGTCCAGAATTGTCTCCCGTTCTTCCTCTTCTTCAAAATTCTCCTCAATGTACTGCTTAATGCCCATGTCCACGCACACCAGCACAACGAGAAGTCCTCCTGCTGCCATCAATAACATCTGCTATACCTCCTGAATCTTGCGTATCTCCTCCTGGCACTGTACTGCTTCTTCCTCTCTCTTTTCGATTGATTCGCACAGGGCAATGTACTCTAAGTCCGCCACTTCTCCTGCTTTGAATTTTTCATAAATCTTCTTTCCGATTTCGATGTAATCCCTTTCATTGGCACGATCCAGAGAACGAATCTGGCTTTTGATACGCTGCACTTCCAGGGTATCTTCCGTCTTCTTTCCAAAGTCCTCTGCTACGTCTGAAATTTTCTTTCCTAACTGCTCAAAAAAGTCTGCCATATTGTACCTCTCCCATCTGTTATAATCTTCTCAATCTGTCCAGCGATTGATACAGGTCCATCGTTCCATAGCCCCACTGTCGGTTCGGGAATTCTGAAAATGTGTTCTGCTGTGCTCCTAATATGATAATATTTGCCACCTGACTTGTGGTAACTCTTGTCGGAATCGGCTGGTTCAAAATCCATTCCATGATCATCGCACAGGCTCCGGCTGTGATTCCCGTTGCCACACTGGAACCACTTCGCCTTACAAATGTTCCATTTACCCCTGCTCCCAAAACCTGGACTCCTGGAACTGCAAAATCAGGTTTTATTCTCTTGTCTCTAGTATAACCTCTGCCAGAATTAATATCAACACTCTTATCTGCTCCCCTGTAATAAGCAACCGTGATTGGATCATCGGTATTCGCAGGCTCTGTCAATGTCACGTCCGGACTTGCTTCCAGAAAATATACATTTCCATCGAGAAATTCCCGCACCGGAAGCCAGATGTGAAACTCTCCATCTGCACGCCCCAGCGACTGTACTCCTATCTTCCAGATACCCTGTGCCGGATGATCGAATTTCAAAAACAAAAGCTGGGATCTTCCATCCCGCAAAAACAACTGGTATTCCACATCCACAACCGTCTGCTCAAAGGGAAATGTAAGCTGATAGCGACTTCCCTGCCGAATGGAAATCACCGGACTTCTCTCCCCAGACGGAGATATAAGATACGCTGTCACAATATTGGGAATAGTCCCCCATAATTCTGCTACAAATCCCGTATTTCCACTTTCGACACGCATTTCCACTTCCTGAACCTCTCCTACCTGATTCAGTTTTCCCTGAAAATGATGTCGTTCATTTGCCTCATTTCCTCCTCCGATAACCACGCACCGATCTACCAGTCTGGAATAGCTTCCGAGAATCCGCGACAAACTGGACATTCCATTATGTCCGCCAAGATTCGTTCCAAGAGCCACACACATAACAAGGGGCTTCTGTTTTTTCAGTGCCAGAAGATGCAGATACCGAAGTCCCTGCGCAATATCTGTCTCCTGATAACACACCGCCTTCTGTCGTATTCCATAAAATTTTCGCAGATAATCTTTCGCTTCTTTTAACTTCACTACTGCAATTTCAGCCTCTGATGCCGCCCCGGTAAAACCTTCCTGGATATTTTCTCCACCTGCTGCCACACTTGCTAAAAATGTACCATGTCCATTTTCATCGCTTACTGGCACAATTTCCTTTGGATTGTCACTTTTCAGTGCCTGATTAATCTGATTATTCGTATACTCACTTCCATATGTAAATGTATCCGGTGGCTGACCGTTCTGGTCAGTCTGATCCCATATCGCCGTGATTCGACTGCTTCCATCTATGTTTCGAAAGATTTCATTTTCATAGTCTATTCCTGTATCCAAAAATCCAATCATAATTCCTTTTCCTCGAAGATTAAGACCCGGGTAATTCTGAAGCACACTGATTCCTGTCTCATTCATAGCTTCCATATCCAACAGTGCATAGCAATTTGGAATGCTGTTATAACCATAAGCCGCAATGCTTAGTTCTTCCCCTAGACTTTGATCCACATATGCTACACGATAGCCAAAGCCAAGGCTCTGCACACAAATCTGGCTCTTGGGATAGACCAGTTCCTGATCTAACCGGTAATTCGGGATAATAAAATCCCGAAAATCCTGAGAGAGGATTTTTTCACGGCATGAAGTATCTTCTGTCTCTTCCTCCTTCTGCTGTGTTGCTATCACTCTCTCCTTCAAAACATTGCTTTTTGTATTTTTTTGTGTCTTTAGCAACGTATTTATTTCTCCACAACTATCATTCATAAAAAAGAAAACACCTCGTATACTTTTCATATGTATATGAGATGTTTTCTAATTTTATTATTTGGCATTATCTTCTATATTTTTATAACTGCCTTACTATCTATGCCTGACTTTCTAATCTCGGTACTTCCTGCCCTCTCAGCGTGATAATCGGACCACCAGTATTTTCTATGTACTCCTGTGTAATCGTCACTTGACCGATGCTGTCATCTTTCGGGATTTCATACATGATATCCAGCATAAATTCTTCGATAATCGCACGAAGGGCTCTTGCTCCTGTATCCTTCTCCATCGCCTTTTTCGCAATTGCACGTAATGCACCTTCTGTGAAATCGAGCTTCACTTCATCCAGTGCAAGAAGTTTCTGATACTGCTTCAGAATTGCATTCTTTGGCTCCTCCAAGATCTTCACATACATATCTTCTGTGAGTCCCTGTAATGTAAAGACTACCGGAAGTCGTCCCAGGAACTCCGGGATCATACCAAAGTTTCTAAGATCTTCTGTTGTTACCTTCTCAAGAATCTTCTTATCATGATCATATTTATCTTTTAGATCTGCGCCAAATCCAATTGCAGACTGCTTTGTAAGTCTCTCTTTGATGATGCCGTCCAGATCCGGAAATGCTCCTCCACAGATAAATAAAATGTTCTTTGTATTAACTGTTGTGAGCGGAACCATCGCATTTTTACTGTTAGCTCCAACCGGAACTTCCACTTCGCTTCCTTCTAAAAGCTTCAGCATTCCCTGCTGTACGGACTCTCCACTAACATCACGCTGACTCGCATTTTTCTTTTTTGCAATCTTATCAATCTCATCAATAAAAATGATTCCCTGTTCTGCTTTTTCCACATCGTTATCCGCTGCTGCCAGAAGCTTGGATACAACGCTTTCGATATCATCTCCAATATAACCTGCTTCCGTCAGAGATGTAGCATCTGTAATCGCAAGCGGCACATCCAGAATTCTTGCCAGCGTCTTGACAAGATAGGTCTTACCGGAACCTGTAGGTCCGATCATCAGCATGTTAGATTTCTCAATCTCAATGTCGTCCATGGAATCCGTTGCCACACGCTTGTAATGGTTGTATACAGCAACAGACATCACTTTCTTGGCATATTCCTGTCCGACTACATACTCGTCCAGGCTCGCCTTGATCTTATGCGGTGCCGGAAGGTTATGAATGTCAACGAGCGGCGTTGTCTTCTCGCCTTCTTTTTTCTTCTTCACACGCTGCTGCTTTGGAATCTGCTGGCTCATATCATCAATATTTAAGAACTGAACTCCCGGCATATTCATAAGCTGGCTATAATCAATCGCACCACCGAAGTTCATATTATTCATAGCATCAAAACTCTTTTGCATACAGTCATTGCACACACACATATTGTTCGGAAGATTGATCATCTTTCCAGCCACACTCTCTGGTCTGTGGCAGACAAAGCAGACTTTCTCATATTCATCATCGTTATGATTGTCATTGCTATTATTATCGTTGTTATCAATTGTATCTACATAATCCTGTTCAGACATGGTTCTTTCCCTTCTTTCCTACTTTTGTTCCTCTACCATCTTAATGAACTGCTCCTCCGAAATAATCGGAACTCCCAGTTCGTTTGCTTTTTTATTCTTTGATGAAGTCGATGTCACATCATTATTGATCAGGTAATTTGTTTTGGAAGTGACAGATCCCGTAACTTTTCCTCCCAGGCTCTCAATCAGTTCCTTGACCTCTCCCCTGTTTGCAAAGTGTTCCACACTTCCGGTGATAACAAAGTTCACTCCGGCAAAAATCTGTTGACTCTCTGATTCTTCTTCCTTTGGAATCTCAAGCTCTTTAAGCAGTCGCTTTAAGCTTTCTACATGCTTCTCATCCTGAAAATAAGTTACAAATGCGCCGGCAAGTACTTCGCCTACTCCCTGAATCTCTGCAAGTTCTTCTGCAGTAGCATGAATCATACGATCCACATCACCGGAAAATTCTCTGCAGATGACCTTCGCATTTGCAAGACCAATTCCCGGAATTCCAAGTGCATAGATAACTTTCGGAAGTGTCGTCACTTTTGCTTTCTCCACATTTGCAATCAGGTTCTTGTAGGATTTTTCTCCAAAACCTTCCATCGTCTGAATCTCTTCCTGCCATTTATCCAAATGGAAAATGTCTGTGAATTCCTTTATAAATCCACGGTCAATGAACTTCTCCAGCGTTGCCTCTGACAAACCTTCAATATTCAAAGCATCACGGCTCGCAAAGAGTGCAAATGCTTTGACATGCTTTGCCTGACATTCCGGATTGGTACAATACAGTGCTTTTGCATTGCTGACCTGGCGAATCTCTGTCTTGCCGCCACAGACCGGACAGACTTTTGGAATATCTTTCACACCACTTCTTGTCAGATTCTGTGCAATCTGCGGAATGATCATATTGGCCTTATAAACTTCAATCTCATCCCCCACACCAAGTTCCAGTTCTTCCATAATACTGATGTTATGGACACTAGCACGGCTCACTGTCGTTCCCTCCAGCTCCACCGGTTCAAAGATAGCGACCGGATTGATGAGTCCTGTTCTAGATGGACTCCACTCAATCTCCAGAAGCTTTGTCTGGCGGATCTCATCAGCCCATTTAAATGCAAATGAATCTCGTGGAAACTTAGACGTCCGCCCCAGTGATCTTCCATACGCTATATCATCATATACTAACACAAGTCCGTCGGACGGGAAATCGTTCTCGGCAATTTTTTCTGAAAATTTAATAACTTCCGCCTCTACTGTGTCTCTTATTACTTCGTGGTATTCTACTACTTCAAATCCCTGCTCTTTCAGCCATTCCATCTGACAGGCTCTGGAATTATGGAAATCCACATCTTTTGCACTGACCAGTGTAAATGCATAGAATTTTACATTTCTTTTTGCTGTAATCTCACTGTTCAGCTGACGTACAGAACCACTGCAGAGATTACGCGGATTTTTATATTTTGCTTCTGCTTCCTGGATCTTTTCATTAATCTTCTCAAAATCTTTATAACCGATCACTGCTTCGCCGCGCAGTATCAGCTCACCTTGATAGCTGATCTGAAGCGGTACATTTTTAAAGACTTTTGCATTGTTTGTGATGACCTCGCCTACTTCTCCATTTCCACGGGTGACTGCCTTAAAAAGATGTCCGTCCCGGTAAGTCAGAACAATGGTAAGTCCGTCCATTTTCCAGGACATCAGTGCCTTCTGATCTCCCACAAAATTCTTTAATTCCTCTACATCTTTCGTCTTGTCCAAAGAAAGCATTGGGCTTTCATGCCGTTCTTTTGGGAGTTCACTGACCACTTCATATCCGACTCGCACCGTCGGACTGTTGGAAAGTGTGATCCCAAGCTCACGCTCCAATTCCTGAAGTTCATCATAAAGCTTGTCGTACTCATAGTTGCTCATGATTTCTTCTGCGTCTTGATAATATGCTTTTGATGCTTTATTTAAAAGCTCCACCAGTTCCTTCATGCGTTCCTGCCTGTTCATATAGCTTCTTTAACTCCTGTCCTTCTATTTTTCGCACTGCTCCACTCTTTAAGCTTCCCAATTCTACATTCATAATTCTTATTCTCACAAGCTTTGTCACTTTATATCCAAGTGCTTCGCACATTCTCCGGATTTGACGGTTCAGCCCCTGTGTCAGAATAATGGAAAATGTGTACTTTCCAATCTGCTTTACCTCACATGGTCTTGTTACCGCATCCAGATTCTTTTCCACGTCCTGTATATGCACACCCTCTGACATCTGCCGCACAAATTCTGAAGTGATTTCTTTATCCACGCGAACATGATATTCCTTTTCATGATGATATCTCGCCCGCATCATACTGTTGATCAGTTCTCCGTCATTTGTCATAATAAGGAGGCCTTCCGAATCTTTATCCAGTCTTCCTGCATAGGTCACCCGCACCGGATAATGCAGGAAACGTATGATATTATTTTTCACTTTCATATCCCCGGTACACACGATACCTGCCGGTTTGTTGACTGCCAGAACAACCTTCTGTTCTGCACCCTGGATCACTTTTTTCCCGACACAGATTTTCTGCTCCTCTGACACTTTCATGCCCGGTACAGCCCGTACGCCATCCACCGTCACACGTCCCGCCTCTATGAGACGGTCTGCCTCTCTTCTGGAGCAGATACCTGCCTCACTGAGGTATTTATTTAATCTTATCATTTACTAACACTCCAATTACTTTACAGTTCCTATTCTGCCTTATCCGTTGTCAAAATACTGCTCAGCTTGTCATCCTGTACAAAATTATTGCAATCGTACAAAAACAGCACACTTGTAATTTTATTCTTATCTAACAGATCCGACACATGCTTCTGATAATAATCTGCATCTACCACGATGATCTCCCTGTAATATGGAATTAAAAATGGAATCATACAGTCTGCAAAGGAATCCTTCACCAGAAGCAGCCGGTCCGTGCTGTCTGCTGTCGTGCGGATATCTATTTTATCATAATCTCCACCGAGAAATACTTCATACGCATCAGATTCGTCCAGTTTTGTACGGTCATAAAGCTCTGCTGTCTTTATGCCCTCAGACTCATAACTTGCCACCATCTGCGTGTTGTCGGAAGCATTTTCCGTTAAATATGCGTAAATCGGTTCACGGTATCCGCTTTCAAATCCACTTGTTCTGGAAAGATTTCCACTGAAATCACCGGTCACTACATAAGGCTTTAAAGCCGGTGCTTTCGAAATGTCAAGCCCCAGATCTGAAGCAATCTGCTGCCATACAAGACTAGCTCCAAGCGTTGTCCAGCGGGAATCTGTGTGGTAATAAATTTCCTTATCTTTATTCGCATTTAGAACACCTTGTGCATCAATCCAGTTCACACTGTCTCCAAGCATGCTCTGAATCTGTGCAATCTGCACTGTCTGATCTTCCACCGGAGCATAAGAAGGAAGCTTATCTGCCCATACATTTGCAGCATCTGGAATCAGTGCCATATACATCGGCACATCGGAATAATCCTCGGCAAGTGCTGTAATCGCGTCCACATTTGCCTGAACCTTCTTTTCGTCCAGCTTATTAATATCCGCCAGAAGATACTGGTTCTTTCCTCGGTACACACCGTTCACGTCCCGTCTTCCAAGAACTGTATCCAGTTTCGCCTGGGTATCTTTCACCGTCTCTTTGAAAAATGTCCTTCCTGCTCCTGTCACATTCACAAGACACAGGATCATGATCACGGCTGCGAATACAAATACTGCACTTCTGCCTCGCTCCAGACGTTTTTTATTCTTTTCTTTTTTATCTTTCTTTCCAAATACCAGAATCTTCTTCCAGATAAGATTCGGAAGTGGTGTGCTTGCAAGAAATGCCACTACAAGAACGAACACATTTCCAAGGAAAAGATATCTTCCCATGATACCAACCACATCGCCTCCGCCAAATCCAAACATCACTTTCAGATAACCAAATGACGCTGCCGGTGTTTTACCGAAGAAAAATACCCAGCCAAGTGCTGTAAAAAACCATGTATAAATCTGTCCAAGCACAGGTGGTAATCTCTTTAAAAATGGCAGTGCATAACGCTCCACGATCTGCCAGAATGCAAGGTAGATACCCCAGAGCAATCCACCTGTGACCGTTACCTGCCACGGTGCATTCTTCCACATACCTGCATACCAAAGTCCCATCAGAATTCCGGATACAAGTGTTCCAAGCCAGCCGCCCCAGAGTGGTTCACAGATGTAATCCCAGAACCATGCAAAAACAGAGCTGTTAAAACGTCGTACAAATGTTGTTATGTTACGTGCTACATATGGATAGCGGAAATTTTTCTTCACATCAAATCCAAGCATTCTGCAAAGTCCCACTGCCATATCACAATATCCACTGAACGCAAAGTAAATCTGGAACATGAAGGTTGCACATCCCAGCCATGCACCAAACACAGACAACTCGCCTGCCTTCAAAGACATGATCTTGGTGAATGAATCTGCCAGGTAATCTGCAATGATAACTTTCTTTGCGAAACCACATACAAATAAAACAATTCCTTCGCCAGCCTTTGCCCAGGACAATTTGCGAGTCTTTAATTCCTTTCGGATCTGCGGATATTTTACGACCGGTCCTGCCAGGAACAACGGAAACATTGCTATGTAAACTGCAAAATCCAAAATACTTTTCTGAGCCTTTACATTTCCCCGGTGAATCTCAATCAGATAAGAAAGCACCTGTAAGATGCAGATTCCTATTCCGACCGGCACTTCCGAAATAAAGCCCACGCGTTGTCCGATAAATGCAAAGAACACATATACTATAATATTAATCAGTATGCTTCCAGCAAATAACTGCTCCGTACTCCTTCTTCTTCGCATGTAGCCTTCCATCTGAATTCCTACAGCATAATTAAACAATATAAAAAATGCCAGAACGACCAGATTGACCGGGGCTCCCCATGCAAAAAAAACTGCTCCCCCTGCAACCAGGGCAATGTCTTTTATCTTTCCCGGAAGCAGATAATACAATATGAAAATAACTGGTAAAAATACACATATAAATGCGATACTATTGAATAACATAATTTCTAAACGCTGCCTCCAGAATTTTATTAATACAAGCCTCATAATAGGCTTTTGTCATTGTACTTCCGTCCTCCCCATAATAAGAAGCGTCCGTAAGATCTGTTGTGTCTACATATTTCACTTTTTCTTCCTTACAAAGAGCCTTCAAAGCTTCATTGTATGAAGTTACATCCAGCGCGGTACTCATCTTGGACGAACTACTATCATCTGATGATGTATCACTATCACTATTGCTCTTAGAATCTGTGCTGCTCTTAGAATCTGTGCTGCTCTTAAAATCCGAGTTGTCAGTTGTATCTTTAGCATCTGAATCTGAATCAGTATCTGAATCGGCTGAACCTGTCGCATCACCTGTACTTGTCAGTGACAGGTATGCCGGGATACTGCATACATAAACTTTCGTATCCGGCAATGCTGCTTTCACCTGCTCAACAAAGCTTTTGTAATTCGCTGCAAATGCATCCGCTGTCTCTCCACTGACTGCTACATCGCCTCTTCCGATACAGAGGATAAGCTTCTGTGGTGCAGTCTCTGCTTCTGTTACGGCTGTCAAAAGCTCATTTAATCCGGAACCTTCCGCATCGCTGACCGTTGCTCCATCCTTTGACTTCACCTGCGACTTACTCAAGATGTCATTCTGTCTGAAGCCAAGTGCAGTACTGTCGCCAAGCACAATGCAGCCATCCATTTTTTCTTTTGCAGACTTTGCTTTCCACGCTGCCGCCTCATCTGCTTCTGTCTGCTCTAATTCCTGAATCTTGGCATCAATCTTCTGAACATTGGCATCTTCCAGTTCTGTCAGTTTCTTTACTCCTTCTGTCGCATCCACTCGCGGATTCATCATTCGCGTTCCAATAATCAGCGCACCGATTAAAAACAAGAGGATTACTGCAACAATCGCAAAACGAAGCACTTTATCCGGCTCCATTTTTTCCTTCATTTTTTCTTTATTCTTTTCAAACATTTTCATTCTCCAATAAACAAATAAACTATGTACATCTTTAAAAAGACATACATAGTTTATTTTACTTTGTATAAGAATAAAAGTCAAATTTTATAACTGTTTTATCAGATTCACCATCTCAATTGCTGATAACGCACAGTCATAACCTTTATTGCCAGCTTTACTTCCGGCACGTGCAATTGCCTGTTCAATATTTTCTGTTGTAATGATTCCAAATAAAACAGGAATACCTGTTGCAAGCTCGATCTGTGCAATTCCTTTTGCTGATTCGTTACACACCAGATCATAATGAGATGTATCTCCACGAATAACTGCACCTACACAGATGACTGCATCGTACTTTCCTGACTGCGCCATTTTCTGCGCTGTGATTGGTATTTCAAATGCTCCCGGCACCCATGCTGCTGTAATATTTTCTTCTTCTACACCATGTCTCACAAGTCCGTCAACAGCTCCGCCTAATAACTTATTGACAATAATTTCATTAAATCTGGCTGCTACGATTCCGACTTTCATTCCCTCTGGTGCTACTACTTTTCCTTCAATTACCTGAATCTGTTTCATGTTCTTCTTCCTCCTGCATTCTTTTTTATAATTGTATTTCTTTGAAAATGTGTCCCATTTTTTCCTGTTTTGTTTTCATATAATTCAGATCATATTTTTGTGGCTGGATCTCTAATGGTACTCTTTCCTTAATTTCCAGTCCGAAATCCTGAAGCCCATAGACTTTATCCGGGTTATTGGTAAGAAGTCTTAAGGATTTCACGCCCAGGTCTGATAAAATCTGAGCTCCGACCCAGTACTCTCTGAGATCTGGGGCAAATCCCAGTTGAACATTCGCCTCGACTGTATCATATCCACGTTCCTGAAGTTCATATGCTTTGATCTTATTGATCAGTCCGATTCCTCTTCCCTCCTGTCTCATGTAGAGAATGATTCCTCTTCCCTCTTCCTCCACCTGGCGCATTGCCGTCTGAAGCTGCAATCCGCAGTCACAGCGAAGAGAACCAAAAGCATCTCCGGTCAGGCATTCTGAATGGACTCTGCAAAGTACATTTTCTCCCTCCCCGATTTCTCCTTTTACCAAAGCAAGATGATGCTCTCCTGTAATGTCATTCACATATCCATGAATCTTAAATTCTCCATACTGTGTTGGAAGATCTGCCACCGCCTCTTCTTTTACATGCTTTTCATGAATTCTTAAATAATCCTGCAAATCTTTGATTGTGATAAAGGTAAGATGATACTTACGAGCCAGCTCCCAGAGTTCTGATGTACGCATCATCGTTCCGTCTTCTTTCATGATCTCACAACATACGCCACATTCTTTCAGTCCCGCCAGTCTTACAAGATCTGTCGTTGCCTCTGTGTGACCGTTACGCACAAGTACACCGCCTTTTTTTGCCACCAACGGGAATACATGGCCCGGTCTTCTGAAATCTTCTGGTCTTGATGTATCATCCACACATTTCATCATCGTATATGCACGTTCTGCTGCCGATATACCGGTTGTTGTATCTACGTGATCAATCGATACCGTAAATGCTGTTTCATGATTATCGGTATTTTCTGAAACCATCTGTGGAAAATTAAGCTTTGCTGCCAGTTCTGCGCTCATCGGCGTACAGATCAGCCCCTTTGCATGCGTTGCCATAAAATTAATATTTTCCTGGGTCGCAAACTGAGCAGCACAGATCATGTCTCCCTCATTTTCTCTGTCCGGGTCATCTGTAACAAGAATGATCTTTCCATCTTGTAAATCCCGGATTGCCTCTTCTACTGTATTATATTGATACTTTTGTTCCATCTTTTCTTCCTCCGTTATTCTTTTTCTGTTGCTGTATATTTAAAATCCAAATTCTTCCAGAAACTCCATTGTAATTCCTGTCTTTTTCTCATGTTCCAATTTGGACTCTTCTTTTTTTTCAATCCCCATTAATTTTTCTACATATTTTCCGATTATGTCATTTTCCAGATTCACAAGATCTCCGGATGCTTTTTTCAGAAGTATCGTCTCTTCCCCTGTATGTGGAATGACTGATACCTGAAACCCTTCATCGTCTACCTTCGCAACCGTCAGGCTGATTCCATCGATGCAGACAGACCCCTTTTCCACGATCAGATCTAATATCCGCTGTGAAGTTTTAATGGATACCCAGACTGCATTTTCCTCTTGGATCATTGACCTGATAACTCCTGTTCCGTCAATATGGCCGCTCACAATATGGCCTCCGAATCTTCCATCCGCTGCCATTGCCCGTTCAAGATTTACATAACTTCCAATCTTACAATTTCCAAGACTGCTCCTTCTGATCGTCTCTGCCATGACATCTGCCGTAAATCCGTCAGGCTGCAGGGAAGTGACTGTCAGACATACTCCATTTACCGCAATACTGTCTCCGATTTTCGTACCTTCCAGTACTTTTGCTGCCTTCACCGCCAATACCCCTGAATTCCCATTCAACTGAATATAACGGACTTTTCCCACTTCTTCTACAATTCCTGTAAACATAATTCCTCCTGTTCTTTTCTTAAGACCTGACAGGTAATTTTTAGGTCTTCTCCAATCTGGCAGATATCTTTGAACTTTAGTACCGCTGCCTGAGACGGAAGCTCTATCCCAATTCCATCCACCGGAGTCCGGCTTCCTGCTCCGCCAAAGATTTTTGGTGCAATAAATGCCTGCACCTCCTGGACAACTCCGGCCCGTAATGCACTGTCATTTAAAGTTCCTCCACCTTCCAGTAAAATGCTGTTGATATTTTCTTTTCCCAGATACTCCATCAAATGCTTCAGATTAACATGTTTTTTCATATCCGGACAAAATACGGTTTCCACTCCCATTGTCTGCAAAATTTCTTTTTTCTTCTCTACATTCTCCAGATCTGCATAGGCTACAATCGTCCGGTACTCCCTCGCACTTTTTACAATCTGGCTGTCCAGTGGAATTCTTAACTTACTGTCACAGATAATCCTGACCGGACTTTTAAGCCCTTCTACCCGGACATTCAGCATTGGATCATCAGCAAGTACCGTTCCTATCCCGACCATGATTCCCATATACCGATGACGCATATACTGTACTTCTCTGCGTGCGGCTTCTTGGGTGATCCATTTTGAAGCTCCTGTCTTTGTTGCAATTTTTCCATCCAACGTCATTGCATACTTCATAACTACATACGGTGTTTTGGTCGTTATATAATGAAAAAATATTGGATTTAATTCATCACATTTGTCTCTCATAAAATCTTCCACAACCGCTACACCGGCATCTCTTAATATCTTCGCTCCCTTTCCTGCCACTTTCGGATTTGGGTCTCTGGATCCAATCACTACTTTTTTTATCTTCTGCTCTAAAATTGCTTCCGTACACGGCGGAGTCTTTCCATAATGGCAACATGGTTCCAATGTAACGTACAGCGTTGCCCCTTCGGCTGATTCAGTGAGAGAAGCAATTGCATTTCGTTCCGCATGCAACTCTCCACATCTGGCATGATAGCCTTCGCCGATAATACGTCCATCCTTTACGATGACCGCTCCGACCATCGGATTAGGATTCGTCCATCCTTCTCCTTTTTTTGCAAGTTCTATTGCACGTTTCATATAATCCTGGTCTGTCACATACATTCCTTCTTTCTTTTTATCTTAGAACAAAACCCCTGCAGATGATCTACAGGGGTTTTGTTCACTGGTACTTTAATCACAACTTCATGACTAATTATCTGCGAAAGTAAATAAGCTCTGAAATGGTCTACCATCTCAGAGCCTCGATACCGCATTCATAACTAAAACTATATGTACCGTCTTCTTCTCTCATCCAGACTATACTGTCGGCTTCGGAATCTCACCGAATCATGCCTCTCGGCTCGCGGGCTTTACCGCCGGTAGGGAATCTCACCCTGCCCTGAAGATTTCTATCTTTTTTTGTATAATAATACTTTATTGCTTATTTGTAAAGAATTTTTTGACTTTTGAGAATTATTTCGCAAAAATCCATAAATTTCGCTTTATTTTTCACTGCATATTTTGTTGAAACACTTTTTCTTCTTCCAGAAATAATACGGTATTACGAATAGAAGTGTTCCTCCCCATGCAATAGGATAACTGATCAGCAAAATCTCCACCTTATGATAAATCGGAGTCAGAATCATAACCCACGGGAGTCGTATTAAAAACAATCCTCCAAATGTAAATATCGTAGGCCACAGTACATCTCCGACTCCGCGAAGTCCACCGTCCAGGTTTTCAAGCAGAATGCTGAGCAGATAACTCGGCACCAGAAACCGGAGCATATACACACCTATGTCGATCACCTTCGGATCCGTTGTAAACATGTGATACATTGGCTCACAAAATGCATACAATGTAAAGATGATCATACCTGTAAATACATAAGAAATACCAATGTTTACCCGGATACTCTTGTATACCCGGTCCCACTTACCTGCGCCATAATTCTGTCCGACAAATGTTGTGACCGCCGCTCCCAATGCACTGGATACTGTCCAGAAAATCAAATCTAATTTTCCATAAGCCGCCCATCCTGCTGCAGTATCCGTTCCAAAGCTATTGATTGATGCCTGAATGACTACATTAGTCACTCCATAAGCGCATGCCTGCAGAGCTCCCGGTATACCGATTTTCAACTCTCTTTTTAGAACACATGCTTCCATGCGAAGTTCTCTAAATTGCAGTTTCATAGAATCATAGTCTTTTGTCAAAGACCAGGTCACAAGAAATGCGCTGACACACTGGGAAAATACGGTTGCCAGTGCTGCTCCGGCAATTCCCATTTTTAATATAACTACCATGAATATATCCAGACCTATATTCAGTACGCAACAGACCACTAGATAAAGAAGCGGTCTTTTGGAATCTCCGACTGCCCTCATGATCGCCGCTCCCATATTATAGACCAGCGTAAATAAGATTCCCATAAAATAAATGCGCAAATATGTAGTTGATGATGCCATCATATCCTGTGGAGTGTTCATGATCTTAAGCAGCCATGGTGTCAGCACTGCTCCCACTACAGATATTACGAGGCTGACCACAATGGAAAATAAATATGCAGTATGAAGTCCTGTATGCAGTCTTCCTTTGTCTTTTGCTCCGTAATACTGCGCAATGATAACTGCCGCTCCATTTGCCAGTCCATTAAAAAATGTAACAACAATCGTTGATAAAACAGCCGCCGGACCGCCTACGCTGGCTAATGCCGCCTTCCCCACAAAGCGTCCGACGATAATCGTATCCACGGTTGTATACAATTGTTGGATTAAAGTTCCCAGCATGATCGGAAAGAAAAATATCAGAAGCTGCTTCCAGATAATCCCCTCCGTGATCGTATTTTCTTCTATTGTCTTTTTCCCCAAGTTTTTTCCTCTCTTACCTCATTATTTCTGTATATCTTTTGCAAATCTGCGCTTATTTTCAGCCAGCACATATCCGCAAACGGCATTATGCCTTCCCCAAGGCTATGTCATATAGAAATATATTATACTCGATTTAAAATTTATTGAAAGGCTTTTTTTTAAATTAGAATTATAATGCTACAAAAATTATGCTATAATATCTCTAATAATTATCCAGAGAGGTTTTCACTATGATCGTTCTTAATCTGAAAGCAAAGGTCTGTATGTCCCACCTGCTTTTAAAACCAACATTTGATACTTTTTCCCTGATTGAGGGAGAAGTAACTACTTTTAACCGTTTCCAGGTAGATGGTAGAATCCATAAAGACTTTTTTGATGAAGCTTTTGAAAAGGAGTATTCCACCTGGGGAGAAGTGCGCGATTTTTTCTTCCAGGTAATCCGTGGAAAGAAAACTCCGTTAAATTTCAAATTCATATTATCTCTAGCAAAAGATCAGTTCGAATCCTTTCTCACTGAGCATGATCTGACCTACCGCCCTGCGGAAATCCAGGGACTGTATCTTAATTTCCGCTATGACGGACTGGCACTTCAATGTATCACCGGGACTTCCATGAATACATTTACCATGGATAAAAGCGTAGAAAAAGCCTGGGACGAATATGTCCAGAAATTCTTTGCCAGTCAGGAGCTTGATTTTGATATGGAATAGTTTTGATATATGATTATAAAAACTCCTTCCACAGTTTATCCATGGAAGGAGTTTTTCTTACATCTTGGCTTCAATTCCATTTATTCAATACTCTTGAGTGATTCTACCATATCAATCTTCTTCAATTTAAAATACATAATTCCATTTACGATCAATGAAAACAGAATTGTAAATAGCAGACTGTACATGTAACTTGAAAAGTTAATATTTCTTCCGAACATGGCTGTGTCTACTTCCACCGTATCAATGATAAAGGCATGCAGGAATTTTCCAAGCACCACTCCTACCGCCGCTCCGATGAATGTCAAAAGTACATTTTCACGATATACGTGTTCTGCCACTTCCAGATCATAAAATCCTAGCACTTTCAAGGTCGCCAGTTCCCTCTGCCGCTCCGTGATATTAACAGTATTAAGGTTATATAGTACGACAAATGCAAGCATTCCTGCAGAAATGATCAGTACTACAATAACCAGATTCAGACTTTTTAGCATATCGTCCAACTGTTTTTCAATATCACGCATATAGCTGACGCTAAGCGCTCCGTCCTGAGTCAGAATGTCTTCACCAATCTTGTTATAGTCTTCCTGCGTATCTCCTTTTTGTCCTGCAAAGAAAATACTGTTATATTCCGAATTCTCACCATACACTTTTTCATAATAAGAAGGAGTGAAGAAAATATAGTGTCCCATATAGTTCTCGCAAATATGAGCAATTTTTACTTTCTTGTTACCATTCTCTTCGTCTTTAATTTCAATAGTATCCCCTGCTTTTGCATTCAAAAGCTTTCCGGTTTTCTCAGAAATAATGACACCTTCATCATCAAGCATATATTCCTCTTTTGATTTCCGGTCGTGGAAATCAAAATAATCTTTTACGTCTTTCGGTTCCGAAAATACGACCTGATAAGTATCACGTTTATTCTTTCCATTGACAAGTGTTACATTCTTCATGCTGGTCTGCATATAATGACTGATGTCCGAATCGTCCTTCATATAATCCAGGAGATTCTGTCTTGTCTCATCTGAAATGTCTTCTTTCAGGTAGACACTTCCATCATACATCTGAATATCCCGGAACTGCAGTTCTGCAATTTCATAACAGGAATCTTTGATTCCATATCCAACCAGCATCAATCCCATACAACCGCCAATTCCAAAAACTGTCATAAAGAAACGTTTCTTATATCTGGTTAAGTTACGGATACAAGACTTCCATGTGAAACTTAAATGTTTCCAAATAAATTTTATTCTTTCTAAGAAAACTCTTTGTCCATTTTTAGGTGCCGGTGGGCGCATCAGTACTGCCGGCTGTGCTACAAGTTCTTTGTAACACGCAAAAAATGTTGCTGCCATTGTACATACAATTGCTGCCGCCGCTGCCATCCAGGCATAGATCCATTGGTATGGGACCAGAATATGTGTAATATGCTGATATAATATTCCATATGCATAGACAATGATATATGGCAATATCTTTTCACCAATCAGCACACCCAATACACTGCCGCCTGCTGTCGCGATCAACGCATATCCAAGATATTTCTTCGCGATGGACATCTTGCTATATCCAAGTGCTTTCATGGTTCCGATTGCGGTTCTTTGCTCTTCTACCATTCGCGTCATGCTGGTCAGACTAATCAGCGCCGCGACAAGAAAGAATAATACCGGGAAGACACGGCCAATCGCACCTAGACGCTCCGCGTTTTCTCCGTACCCGGAATACTCAGTCAAAGTATCACGGTCATAGACATACCAGGTTGGTTTTTCGATGTCCTGAACCTTTGCCTCTGCGTCCGCAATTTTCTGTTCGCCTTCTGCAATCTTCTGGGCAGCCTCCTCTTCACCATTGGCATACTCAATTTTTGCCTCTGCAACTTTCGCTTCATTTTCCGCGATTTCTGCTGCTCCCTCTTCCAGCTTCTTCTCCTGCTTGCGAATTTCAGCCCATCCGGACTGAATCTGGGATTTTCCACTTGCAAGCTGCTGCGGAACACCATTTAAAGAAGCCTTCGCTGCGTCAAGCTCTGACTTTGTCTGAGCCAGAGTTGCTGCAGTGTCATCAAGCTGCTTCTGGGCAGCATCCAGTTCAGCTTCGCCAGATACAATGAGCTGTTCACCATTTGCAATGAAATATTCTAGCTGTGGGATTCGATTTTCCTTCAACTCTTTTAAAGTTGCTTCTTCTTTCTCCGTAATAATCCCTGCTGTCTGTTTCTGCTCTAATCCTGCAACCATTTGCTTCAACTGTTCTAACTTTGCCGGTGCTTCCGCAAGTTCCTGTTTCTTCTTCTCAATCTCTTCTCTTCCAGACTGAATCTTTGCTTCTGCTTCCGGTTTCGCAGCCTCATATTGTGCAAGTCCGGCTTCATATTGCGCCTCACCTTCCTGAAGCTGTGCAAGTCCGGCATTATATTGATTCTGTGCCTGTTCCAGTTCGCTTTCTTTTTTGTTCAATGTATTCTTAGCACTGGCAATCTGCTTTTTACCACTGGTGATCTGTGCTTTTCCATTCGTCAACTGCTCCTCGGCGTCTGCTATCTTAGCCGCCGCATCTGCAAGTTCCGAAGCTGCGTCCGCTCTGCCCTGCTCCAGTTCTTCTCTCGCCTCGTCAATCTTCTCTTGTGCTTCATTTACCAGCTCCTGCTTTCGAATTTCGGCTCGTTCGTCCGTAATATCTTCGATCTGATCCAGGACTTTCTCTACTTTCTTATCATATCTGTCCGTAAATGCTACTTCATTTTTTGCACCTTTGACCTGTACATATACTTCCGTGTATACGTCCATATCAAACGTCTCTTCCGGCACCATGACAAATGCACTGATAGTTCCGGTACCAATCGTTGCACTTCCACGTCCATAAGAAATGTACATCGGACTGCTGCAAAGACCGACAACTCTCAGCGTATCTGTCGTCAGAGTATCTATAACCTCATCAGACGTTCCGGAACGCAATTTAATTGTATCTCCGACCTTATATCCTGCATCCTGGTCTGCCAGACATTCCCCTGCTTTTTGGGGCATCCGTCCGTCACTTAACTTCACCTGATTCATCTCATCCTGTAAAGATATCACATGCAGAACTTTTTGTTTCTTATCTACGACCTGCATGAAGTCCGCGCTGTACGCGCCCTCTGCATGTTCTACTCCGTCGATTTTCAAAATCGCGTCCACATCGTCCTGTGTCACGCCATATGTACTGAACGCTTTAATATCCATAAGATTGCTTTCATCAAAATATGTATCTCCCGTCAGTCTCATATCCGGCTCCGATGCACGAATTCCTGAGAAAAATGCAACACCCAGTGCCACAATAAATAAAATAGACAGGAAACGCCCCGGACTCTTTCGGATCTCCATATAGAAATCTTTATGTGTTGGTTTCATTTTCATATGTAATGCCTCTCTTTACCACTCAATCGTCTCGACTGGAACTGGGTGTTCGTTCACTGTCATCTCTGATACCATACCATTCTTTATCTTAATGACACGGTCCGCCATTGGCGCAATTGCAGAGTTGTGTGTGATCAGAATTACAGTCATCCCCTTTTCCCTGCAAGTATCCTGCAAAAGTTTCAAAATCGCCTTACCTGTATTATAATCCAGCGCTCCTGTCGGCTCGTCACACAGCAAAAGTTTCGGATTCTTTGCAAGCGCTCTTGCAATGGAAACCCTCTGCTGTTCTCCACCAGATAGCTGCGCCGGAAAATTATCCAGACGCTCACCAAGTCCTACATCTTCCATAACCTCCTGGGCATCCATAGGATTCTTACAAATCTGAAGAGCTAATTCTACATTTTCAAGAGCAGTCAGGTTCGGGATCAGATTATAAAACTGAAATACAAAACCAATGTCATCTCTTCTATATGCTGTCAATTGTCTCGGTGAATACTGTGCAATATCTTTTCCGTCCACGATCACACGCCCGGAGCTTGCCGTATCCATTCCTCCAAGAATATTCAGAACCGTTGTCTTTCCGGCACCACTTGGGCCTACCACAACCGCAAATTCTCCCCTCTCAATCTGGAAATCAATACCGGCCGCGGCCATAATCTGCACCTCGCCCATCTGATATATTTTTTTCACATCCTCAAGGGATACAAAACTACTCATAATCTTCCTCCACTTCCTCCGTTGACATCCAATCCTCTTCCTTTACCGATTTTTCACCTTTCCCTGATTCAGCCATCAATGCTAATTCTGCTTTCATTCTATCATAATCTTTCATATCCAAAATCACGTACTCACCTCTGCCATTTTTAGTCAAAAATACCGGAGCACCTTCACTTGTTTCTTTTAAAACTTCTGTATAATTTCTCAAATCAGAAATTGGTTTTATATTTGGCATTTTCACCGCTTCCTTTCAGTTCTTTTTCTTAGTATAACAATTCTTTTTCTTCTTTACAATTAAATTCACACGTTAATTTTACAGCAGTAAAAAAATAAGATCATAATGCATTTCAGCTCCAAGTACTTTATACTATTATTAAGAACTACTAATGTCATTTTTCTATAAATTATAAAGATTGGAGTTTGCCATGGAATTACTTATGAACACTCAGAAAGAATGTCAGCAACTGGAAGTATACGGGGAATATTTGAAGAAAATACCAGAACTGCTGAAACAATTAGAAACTGTTGAGAAAATGTATCAGAAAGCTGTGTTAGAAGAAGCCATGCTGAAAGACAAGCCTCTTGATAATCACAGTGTCCAGCTCTATGCAGAACGCCTGCACAGAATCAAAGAACAATGCGAGATTCGCTCCGCAGACATCCGTCAGCAATGCACACTTATCCTCGAACTCAAAAGCCAGATAGAAGCCGAAAGTAGTGTATTGAAAGCGTTGCAACCTTAATAAGCAGCTTCGTGTCAGCATGTAAGTTTTATTGATTATATACTACCGGAAACTGCAGAACAGAAAATCCACCTGATTTTTCTGACTGAATGCATTATTTTTCCACTTCTTTCGGCGCATAAATTGTGAAAAGTTCCAGTTCGCCAATAAATATAAAAAATCCAGACTATTTTTTCGACTTCAGAGCGATGTAAATGAGACTGTAGGAAAAGTGAAAGTCTTTACTTGCACTTTTCCTGCTTTATCAGGCTCATTGGAATGCCCCGCTCTGCGGAGGATAAAATAGTCTGGATTTTTATTATGTTATATAATTTCAACTGAACTTTTCAAAAATTACTCCCGCCCATCGAAGCAATACGTACATACCTGACTTGGATCAATTCCAATAGACTCTAAAAGATCGTCCAGTCTATGGTATCTTAGTGACGTAAAGTTCTGGATTCTTCGAATTTCTTCGATCATATTTGCATAGCGGTCGGAGCATGGATCTGAATACTCTTTTAATACCTCTGCAGATACTTCTCCGCCTTCCTGCTCCTGAATGACTCTTCTCGTGATCAGATCCATCTCGGATTTCGATCTTGAGAAGTTCAGGTATTTACATCCATAAAGAAGCGGTGGACATGCCGGGCGGATATGCACTTCCTTCGCTCCGCTTCTATATAAAAACTCTGTTGTCTCACGAAGCTGTGTTCCACGGACGATCGAGTCATCGATCAAGAGTAATTTCTTGTCTTCAATCAGAGCCTGTACAGGGATCAGCTTCATTCTCGCGATCAGGTCACGCTGACTTTGGTTGGTCGGCATAAATGATCTCGGCCATGTCGGTGTGTATTTGATAAATGGTCTTGCATACGGAATTCCTGATTCGTTTGCATATCCGATTGCATGAGCAATACCTGAATCCGGCACACCTGCTACAATATCCGGATGCACACTATCTCCATCACGCTTTGCCAGCATACTTCCGCAACGGTAACGCATTTCCTCAACATTTACCCCTTCATACGCAGAAGTCGGATATCCATAGTATACCCACAGGAAAGAACAGATCTTCATCTTGCCAGTTCTTGCCGGGCGTATTTCTTCTACTCCCTCCGATGTCACATAGACGACCTCGCAAGGTCCCAGTTCCTTATAATCGGTATAGCCCAAGTTAATATAAGCATGACTTTCAAATGAAAGACAGTAAGAATCATCCTTCTTACCTATCACAAGAGGTGTTCGCCCATACCTGTCCCTTGCACCATAGATTCCTTCTTTTGTCATGACAAGCATCGTCATAGAACCATCTACAACGTCCTGTACATATTTGATTCCTTCTACTATGGATTCTTTCTCACAGATTAGCGCCGCCACAAGCTCTGTCACATTGATCTGCCCGTTAGTCATTTCCTGAAAATGTGAATGATCCTTCTCAAACAGACCTTTTAACAGTTCCTCATAGTTATTAACTTTTCCGACTGTTGTGATTGCAAAGCTTCCAAGGTGTGACTGAATCAAAAGTGGCTGCGGATCATAATCCGAAATACAGCCAATTCCAAGATATCCTTTCATTTCTGACACATCATGATCAAACTTTGTACGGAATGGAGAATTCTCTATATTATGAATGGCACGGTAAAATCCATCCTCTCCATAAACTGCCATTCCTCCTCGTCTTGTACCAAGATGTGAGTGATAGTCTACTCCGTAAAATAATTCCAGGACACAGTCCTGCTTTGATGCTACACCAAAAAATCCTCCCATGGCGACCTCCTTATATACTCTTTTGTTTTTATAACTATTTATTCCATGCAAAAAAGTAACCCGGCAAAAGCCAGGTCACTCTTTTTACTTTAACATCTCACGAAGCTTCTGGTTGACCAGTCCGGGATTTGCTTTCCCCTTCATTGCTTTCATCGTCTGACCTACCAGTGCTCCAAGTGCCTTCTCTTTTCCACCCTTATAGTCTACTACAGCCTGTGGATTATCTGCAATAACTTTTTCGAGAACTTCTATAAGTGCTCCTTCGTCATTGACCGTTTTAAGCCCGTGTTCTTCAACATACTTTTCTGGATCTACATTTTCCTCGAACACATGATCAAAAACTTCTTTCGCCACCGAGCTGTTGATTGTTCCTGCATCTGCAAGCTCGATTAGTTTCGCAAGGTTCTCCGGTGTAAATGTAATATCTTCTGATTCCATGTTATGTTCTTTTAAGAGCCGCATCGTCTCCACCATGAGCCAGTTGGAAACTTTCTTAGGTTTTCCACATAAAGCAGTTGTTTCTTCAAAGATATCCGCCATATGTTTAGATTCTGTGAGGATTTCTGCATCATATTGTGGAATATCGAACTCTTTCTTGTAACGCTTTAATTTTTCCTCACGGAATTCCGGCTGTCGTTTCTTAACCCGGTCAATCCATTCCTGGCTGATAACAATCGGGACAAGATCCGGTTCCGGGAAGTAACGGTAATCCTGTGCATCTTCTTTGGAACGCATTGCATGTGATGATTCTTTGTTGTCATCCCAGCGTCTCGTCTCCTGAACAACTTTCTTTCCGGCTTCCAGAAGCTCAATCTGACGCTCCCGTTCTCCTTCGATGGCTCTTGCAATTGCCTTAAAGGAGTTCAGGTTCTTCATCTCCGTTCTTGTTCCGAATTCACTGGTTCCCATTTCACGAACGGACAGGTTCACGTCCGCTCTCATAGAGCCCTCCTGCAATTTGCAGTCAGAAGCACCAAGATATTGAATAGTTGTACGAAGTTTTTCCAGATATGCAATAACTTCCTCAGAAGAGCGCATATCCGGCTCCGATACAATCTCCACAAGCGGTACACCGCTTCGGTTGTAATCTACCAGTGATGTATCGTCCCACTCGTCATGGATCAGCTTACCGGCATCTTCCTCCATATGCATTTCATGGATCCGTATTTTTTTCTTCGTATCGCCAACTTCGATCTCTACATAACCATTTCTTGCGATTGGTAAATATAACTGGGAAATCTGATAGTTCTGTGGGTTATCCGGATAGAAGTAATTCTTACGGTCGAATTTGCATACTCTTGTAATATCACAATGTGTCGCAAGTCCGATTCCCATTGCATACTCTACTACCTGTCTGTTCAGTACCGGAAGGGAACCTGGCATACCAGTACATACCGGACATGTGTGGGTATTTGGCGCACCTCCGAACTGAGTGCTGCAACCACAGAAAATCTTTGTCTTTGTCGCAAGTTCTACGTGAACCTCAAGTCCAATGACTGTCTCATACTGCTTTGCCATAACTATCTTCCCTCCTTCACAAACTGTGGTGCTTCATAAGTTCTTGTCTGTTCAAATGTGTAGGCTGCCTGGATAATTTTTTTCTCCTGGAAGCAGTCTCCGATAAGCTGCATGCCGACCGGAAGACCTTTGGAATCTTTTCCTACCGGAATACTGATTCCAGGAAGTCCTGCCAGGTTCACGGAGATTGTGTAAATGTCACTCAAATACATTTTCATCGGATCACTTAAGCTCTTTCCAAGCTCTGGTGCCGTTGTCGGAGCCGCCGGAGCCACGATCATATCATATTTTGCAAATGCTTTGTCAAATGCCTGTTTAATCAGTGCCTTTGTACGAAGTGCTTTCAGATAGTAAGCATCATAATATCCAGAGCTTAATACAAAAGATCCAAGCATGATCCTGCGCTTTACTTCTGCTCCGAATCCTTCGGAACGTGTCTTTTTGTACATGTTGTGAAGTCCTTCGTATTCTTCTGTGCGGTAACCATATTTTACGCCATCAAAACGTGCCAGGTTGGAACTTGCCTCAGCATCTGCAATAATGTAGTATGCCGGAATCGCATATTTCACAAGACTTAAGTCAAATTCTTCTACAACTGCGCCTTTTTCTTCCAGAATCTTCACTGCATTTAAAATCTGCTCTTTTACGTCTGCGCTTAATCCATCCCCAAAGTAATCTCTCGGAATACCAATCTTCATACCTTTCACGTCGTCTGTCAATGCCGAAGTAAAGTCATATTCCCGCTCCACGGAAGTACTGTCTTTTACATCATGAGAAGCGATTGTCTCAAGGATAGTCGCACAATCTGTCACATCTTTCGCAATTGGTCCGATCTGATCCAGCGAAGAACCGTAAGCAATCAGTCCGTACCTGGATACCGTTCCATAAGTCGGTTTAATCCCCGTTACACCACAAAATGAACTCGGCTGACGGATAGATCCACCTGTATCAGAACCAAGTGCATAAGCGCACTCACCTGCTGCCACTGCTGCGCAGGAGCCACCTGAAGAACCGCCTGGCACATGTCCCAGATTCCATGGATTTCTTGTCACTCCATAATAAGAAGTCTCGGTTGTACTTCCCATGGCGAATTCATCCATATTAGTCTTTCCGATTATGACTGCACCGGCTTTTTCCAAGTTCAAAACTGCCTCTGAAGTAAAGGTTGGAACAAAATTTTCCAGAATTTTGGAACTGCAAGTTGTTCTCGTCCCTTTCGTGCACATATTATCCTTGATTGCCACCGGAACACCTGCAAGAGGACTCAGAAGTGTTCCGTCATCGATCATCTTCTGAACTTCTTCGGCACGCTTTAATGCACCCTCTTTATCAATGGTCACATAGCTGTGCACATCATTCTCTACCTTTTCAATCTGATCTAGATATGCCTGCGTGGCTTCCGTAACTGAAATTTCTTTTGCTTTTATTTTCTTTCCGAGTTCCACTGCTGTCAGACTCATAATATCCATAACTCGTCTCCTCCTATCCGATTGTCTTCGGCACCTTGAAGCTCTGATCCTTCATAAGTGGTGCATTCGCCAATGTATCACTGCTGCCATCACCATTTGTCACAACGTCTTCGCGAAATACATTATTCACCGGAAATACATGAGACATCGGTTCAATTCCATCCGTGTCGAGTTCATTTAATACATCAATGTAGTCCAACATTTTTTCCATATCTGCCTTGGCTTCTTCTTTCTCTTTCTCTGAAAGTTCCAGCTTCGCCAGAATACCCACATACTCAATGGTCTCGTCTGAGATTTTGTTTGCCATTTTAAGCACCCTCCTGTCTGCCAGTTATCTTACATCTTAATTCTTATCTCTAATAATTGTAATATTCATAATAATCCGTCGTTGATATATGCTCGCTTGGAGTCAGTCGGAGTTCCATATTGTCATCTAATGTAATCTGCGCATTTTTCGGAAGAACAAGATTCTTATATTCCTTTCCGTCTGTGCAATTCTCGCCCAGATACAGATTTTTTGTCTCCATAGATTCACCATATTCTGTATAAATATCAACGTCCACACTGCCTTCTCCACTGACCAGTATGAGATCATACACCCCTGCCGGAAGGTCAGGACCTACGGTCAGGTCTTTTTTTACTACCAAAGGCTCTTGTCCTGCCAGTGGATTATTTTCATAAAGAATGTTTTCTGTCTGCGCATTATCTGAATAAAGTGTAATCGTTGTCTGTGAAGAAATGTGAACAATCGCTCCATTGTATAATCTTAAGTCATCCAGATAATCACCGTCTGTCCGCCCTGCATATTCATAAAGGTAAAATCCGCTGTCCCAGTCATCAACCTGGACCGTATCGTAATCATAAGATACATCCGCCTGATAATTTCCTTCCGGAATGTGCACACCGACCACATAGTCACCACTGGTCAGCTCAAAACTTACACTCTCACCATCTGCCGGAAGTTCTTTTGTCACATTTTCATACGGGTCACTTCTTGTATAGTCTTGTGTATTCTCCTGGTATCCGCTGATTACATCATCTAAAATATCACTGACCATCGGTTGGAAAATACCAAAAAATACATTGAAGATGACAATGACTGCTATAATCTTACTGATAATCCTTCCCGGCTTTTTCTTCTTACCGACTTTCTTACGCCCTGTACTTCCTGTATTTCCAGAGTAAGTAGTTGTACTCCCCTGCCAGGACTGATCCTGCTGCCTGTTGTTATCTTTTTGACTCCCCTGCCAGGACTGTCTCGATGTATTTGGCTTCGGCTGTTTCTCCGGCTTCTCATTCTTGCCATAATGCACATGAGTCAATGGTTCATGATCACATTCACTTTGGTTTATTCGATAATTTTTATCGGATTTGTTATTGTCTAATCCACACTCCGTACAGATTCCATTACTATTCAGTTTTCCTCCACATAAAGAACATCTCTTTCCAAACATAGCTTCTTCCATCCTCTCTGCTCATTTCGCTCCCGGGTGGTTAAGCAGGTACATTTCCACTTTTATGGGGGAGCATAGATGAGAAGAACTGTCTGGGAATTCTCTATGGCTCCAGTCTGCTTAAGTCTCTTGGGAATAATGTTGTTTCTCTTACATTATCCTCCCCAAGCAGCTGCATCGTCAAGCGTTCCAGTCCAATTCCCAGTCCTCCGTGTGGCGGCATGCCATGTTTAAATGTAGCTAGATACTGATCCATACCTTCTGTCGTCATGCCTCTTACTTCAATCTTCTTTAGAAGTGTCTGATAATCGTGGATTCTCTGACCTCCGGTCGTAATCTCAAGACCACGGAAGAGAAGATCAAAGCTCAGTGTATATTTCGGATCCTCCGGATCGTCCATCGCGTAAAATGGACGCTTCTTGGACGGATAGTGCGTAACAAATACAAAATCGCTGCCCCACTCTTCTTTTGCATATTTTCCGATCAGTACTTCTTCTTCCGGCTCCAGATCAAATGGGTTACGCATCTTGTGATTATATTTCTCAGCTACCAGCTCTTTGATCTCACTGAATTTTACTGCCGGAATCTGATCTACTTTCGGAAGTTCCACATTCAGAATCTTCAGTTCTCTGGCATAATCTTTTTTTAAAAGTTCCATGGCATACTGGAGAAATCCTGTCTCCATTCCCATAATATCCTCAAATCCATCAATATAGCCAATCTCGAAGTCCAGACTCGTATATTCGTTCAAATGTCTCTTCGTATTATGCTTCTCAGCACGGAACACCGGCGCCGTTTCAAATACCCGGTCAAACACACCGACCATCATCTGTTTGTAGAACTGAGGACTTTGCTGGAGCACTGCCGGGCGGTGGAAATATTCCAGCTTAAATAAGTTTGCACCACCTTCTGCACTTTTGGCTCCAATCTTCGGTGTATGAATTTCAGTAAATTCCTGACTATATAGAAAATCACGAAATGCTCTTGTCAGTCCTTCCTGAATCCGGAATTTTGCACGCTCCCTGATATTTCTAAGAGAAATGGAACGATAATTTAACTTTGCCTCCAGAGAAGTGTTTAATTTCCACTTGGAAATTGCAAGCGGCATCATCTCATCTTCCGGCTGACTTAAGATTTTAACTTTTTTCATGCGGATTTCAATGCCATTCGGCGCTTTTTCATTCTGCTCAAGCACCCCTTCGACTTCAAGCGTTGATGCTTCTTTGATTTCTTTCAGATCAAATGTGGCACTGCCTTCTTCGTATACACACTGGAGCAGGCCTTCTCTTTTTCTTAAGATTACAAATGCAACTGTCCCCATATCACGGATTGTATGCACTGCACCATTGACTTTTACTGCCTCGCTGGTCTTTGCATTTAAAAGTTCTGTAATCTCCAATGTATCTTTCTTCTTTACGCCTGTCTGGTATTCCATGACTGTTTCCCTCCTGTTAAATTTTGTTCCATTTTATTACTCTTTTAATATTTTTCTTTCAGAAAGTATCTTTCTTAATGCAAAAAATCCCGGAATACATAATCGTATTCCGGGACGGATTATCTTAATATCCGCGGTACCACCCGCTTTTGAACTCGTCTTTGAATTCATCTCTCGCACATAACGCGTGCCAGCGTACTGCTCTACCTGCAATTGCTGTAAATTTAAACCTGAATTGCTTTCGCTCAGTCTGCTCCAGAGTGTTCCCTATTGTTCCTTTCCCTCAAATGACGCTCTCAGTCGGTGGCGTCATATTCCTGTCAAGTTATCACGAACAGAGTCTCTTTCTTTGCATTTTTTATACTGTCTCTAAAAAGATGCTCTTATGTTAGCACATGTTTTTTTTCTTTGCAAGACATTTTTTCAACTTTTTTATGTTCTTTTTTTGTTCTTTTCCTTTCTTTCAATCTTCTCTTAGACAATTCCTCTCAAAGCTGGCTGTGGATTACTGTTGAGTTTCAAGAATGCCTCGGCATTCTTGCTGCGAGGTGTGAGTCATCTTCCAGTTGATATAATACACAAGTGCATCAATAAACTGCGCGCTTCCAGGACATTTCTTCGCACCAAATCCCATAATCTCCACCATATATTCCCGGTTGTTCTGCCACCCCACTTCTACAACCTTCCGGATTGCCCGCTCTACTTTTCTTGGCGATTCGTCATAGATTTGTCCAATAACAGGATAAATATCAGCCATAATGCACAGCGGCTCTCTCATGTACTGATCCGCCAGTCTGACCGCCACTGGTAAATATGTATACCCTTTATATTTTGGCGTAATATTGCATTTCGATAAAACTTGTAATGTTGCATTCTCCATGTTACGTCCCCCCTGATTCTGTAGTTGATTTAAAAAAATGCACTTGATATAATACTTACATAAAGTATTATATCCAACTACTAAGCTAATTACTTAACCGAAATTTACGACTTTTTTTCAACATCATTTTATAAATGGTCAGTTTTTTGTCCATTATTCCAGCAAACAAAAAAGGGGAAATCGAGACAAATATGACGAAAAATGTATTATTGGACTGTTTTGTCCAGAATTTGGAAAAGGAACGTTTAAATCTTGGAATGACACAGGCAGAATTTGCATCCAAACTGGAAATTTCAGTGTCTACTTACAAAAATATCATTTCTCGGAGGACTGACAAAATTGATATCATGATCGCCATGCAAATCTACAAACTGACAGGGCATTTTCTTTATGAGTTATTTGGAAATGATAATCCGGAAATGGAATGTCTGAAAAAGTTTCGTCTGTTAAATAATCGCCAGAAGGCATACATCAGTGGCAAGATTGATTTCGAACTGGAAATGATGAGTCACGAGCAGGATTCAGAAAATATGCTGGATGTTCTTGTACTGACCGGCAACATGGAAGATGGTATGGTACTGGATTCTGCGAATGAAGAACGTATCTACTGTCCAGAATATATTAAGAAATATGGTGAACGCCTGCATTGTGGCATTCGCATTACTTCCAACCACCTTAATCCTGTGTATGTCAGAAATGATATCCTGGGAATTTCAAAGAAACCTCCGCGTGACGGTGACACCTGTATCCTGATCCACAAGCCGACCGGCCGCGCATTTATCCGCAAGATGCAACAGGGAAATCCTTGTCAGCTGCTCCCGATCAACGGTTATGGCGATATTATCACAGTTGACCCGAACAATCATACCGATATGGTACAATGGCTAAAATTCGGAGTCGTGATTGCAGTCCTGCGACGCTAACTAATTTCAATTGATTGTTTTTTTAGCAAAAGCGCCACACAGATTCAAGGCTTTCTTTCGTCACCTGTCTGTGTGGCATTTTTATTATTTTAAGAGGTCGTATTTCTATCTATGTATTTATTTTCCGTCTTGGAGTACACAATCTTCTGCGCTTTATAAAGGCTCTGATATCCAGACAGCAGATAGCTGACTGCTATTACGGTACAGAAATACGGCATTCCTGCAAATCCAAACAGCTCAAATGCAATCAGAAGGGAGCTGATCGGACTGTTTGTCACAGCACAGAACACGCCTACCATGCCACACGCTGCACAGATATCTACCGGCAAGCCAAATATCGGTGCCAGTGCGGAGCCGAATGTCGCCCCAATAAACAGTGACGGGACTATCTCACCGCCTTTAAAACCAGAACAAAGTGTGATACATGTAAATAGTATTTTCAGCAAAAAAACCCACAATTTCTGCGGTTCTGCAAAGCTCTGCGCAATCGTACCTCCACCAAGCCCTAGATAGGTATCTGTTCCCGTAATCTTCCACAAAAGAACGACTGTCACACCTCCAACAAACACACGAAGGTACGGATTCTGAAACCATTTTTTCAACTGCTTTTCAAAAATATGTAACATCACGCAAAACAGCGCTCCGGCAAATGCAAAACAGATTGCCAGAAGAATTGCTTTTCCCCACGCGATTCCATAAAAATTCGGAACTTCTTCTACGGGATACGGTGCTGTCAGCGTCCGCACACCCATAAAGATAGAAATACGCTCTCCGATAAATGCGGAGAACACGCACGGAACGAGCGCTGCATAATACATAATCCCGACGCTGATAACCTCCATCGGGAACAACGCTGCTGCCATCGGCGTTCCAAATAGTGCTGCAAAAGCTGCGCTCATACCCGCCAGCGTCATAATACGTTTATCACTCTCATTCAAATGTATCTTACGTCCCAGCCAGTTTCCGAGGCTTGCCCCAAACTGAAGTGCCGCACCTTCCCGGCCGGCAGAACCTCCAAACAAATGCGTCAAAGCTGTCGCAATCAAAATCAATGGTGCCACTCTTCCCGGCATCGTATTCTGATCTGACCGTACTACCATAAGCACCATATCTGTTCCGGCATTCTTCTCTTGCCCCGTAACATGATAAAGGAAAACAATCATGAGACCTGCAAAAGGCAGCAGATATACCATCCACATATGCCCCATACGAAAGTCCGTTGCCCACGTGATCAGATTCGCAAATGCACTGGCGATGACACCGATCACACCGCCAATCACAATCGATAATAGAATCCATTTCACCAGACTCCCTAACAATATTCTCCACGCATGAAACATATGCATGAGCTCCTTCTTCACCTTCTCCATTTCCATCTCACTTCCTCTATTCCTGTATTGTTAAAATTATAAACGCACGGATTCAAAACTTGGCTATATGCAAATTTGAATTGCACCTATAATAACCAGTTTTTTATCCGTGCGCCTTATAAATACCTCACCTTATGAGCCTGACGGAATATATGGTCTGAGTGCCCCGGCAACATTACTGATCGGCATTGTCTGAAGCCATACCCTTCCCGGTCCTGTAATCACGGTATTAAACAGCCCTTCGCCTCCAAAAAGCATATTCTTCACACCCGGCACAGTCTGAATATCCATCTGACAACTGGCTGTCATTGCTGCAAGATGTCCCGTATCAATCACAATCTGCTGTCCCGGCTGCAGTTCATATTCCACTACATGTCCGTCAAATTCCGCAAATGCAACTCCCTGTCCGCTGACTTTCTGAAGAACAAATCCTTCTCCTCCAAATAATCCGGAAGCCACTTTCTTATGGAAATGTACAGACAACTGTACTCCCGCTTCACTTGCCAGAAATGCACTCTTCTGGAAGATCATTTCCTGCCCCGGTCTGATGTTAAATGCACGAATCGATCCTGGAAAGCAAGAAGCAAATGCGATCATTCCGTTGCCTCCCTGTGCAGTGTAAATATTCTGGAACATCTTCTCTCCTGAGAACATTCTTCCTACAGCTTTCCCAATCCCTCCATTGGTCGTTGTCTCCATCTTCATGTTCGGAGACATCCAGGACATACCGCCTCCTTCCGTAATCATCCGCTCACCCGCTTCAAGCTGGCAGATCACAACCGGAAGAGTATCTCCCTGAATCTGATACCTCATATTTGTCATCCTCCTTTATATGGGATTTTATATAAGTGCCATTCGGTCTAACTGACACATATATTTGTCAATACGTATCTGGTCTGCCGCTGAAATCTGCTTACCAGAAAAATAATATGTAACCCGATCAGTTTTTGAAAATTCCTCTGCATCATTAGCCCCATTCTTCACACTGATCGTATCACACTCTTTTTCCATTCTACGGATTAATTCCCGAAGTGCTCCTTCATTTCCATCTACAAATTCTATCTTATTCGGGAAAATCTCCTGATAGCTCTCTTTGAAATAATTAAAATGGGTACAGCCAAGAACAAATGCTTTATATTCCTCTAATGGATAATCCTTCAGCGCCTCCTTAAGATACGGCACAACCTGATCCTGATCGAATATTTCCTGCTCTGCAAATCTAACCAGCTTTGGGAGCGCAACCAGATCTACCATATCACGCTTATCCACCCGGTCCACCAAGTGATGAAGCTTGTCTCCTTGAATTGTGATTGGTGTTGCTGCCACCAGGATTCTTCCCGGTCTGTCAGCATATTCTTCTACTGCTTTTTTCACTGCCGGTTCCATGCCCACAATCGGCAGTGGAAACTGACTTCTGTATTCTTTTGTGGCCACACTCGTAGCTGTATTGCAGGCAATCACAATCGCATCTACCTGCTTCTTTATCATAAATGCTATAATTTCGTCAATATATCCCCGGACTTGCTCTCTTGTTTTTTCCCCATATGGGACGTGCTCCTCGTCCGCATAATAGAGAAAATCTGCTTCTGGTATCATGCGAAGTGCACGGTGCAGAACAGACAACCCACCCATGCCCGAGTCAAAAATACCTATTTTCATGATGTCACTCCTAGAACAATGAATGTGCCTTGGCACAATCAAGCTGTTCTTTCATTATAGCACAGAAAATTCCTTTGCAACTGGCTTTCTTTGATTTTTTAATGTTTTTGAAAAGATAAACGAGCCGAATATTACAACATAACAAATGACTGCCAATGGCGTTGAAAATGTAAAGCTATTCTCTGTTAATTTCCATAATCCTAATAAATTATTATTTAAGAAATGAATCACCACTGCAATCCATATAGTTGATGTCCGCTTATAAATCCAACACATAAAAATTGTATGGCTAATAAGCATAACAGACCGTCCAATAAAAAAAGTAATTGGAAGTTTAGTTATCATATAATCTATCGGCAAATGAAAAAGCACTTCTATCGTTCCAAGGAAAAATATTGCTTTATAAACCCCATATTCCTTCTCCAGCAATGGAAACATAAAATATCCCCAACCATATTCCTCGCCCAAGAATACAATAAATGTAAAGATAAACAGTGGAACAAAACCAACTAGCTGTTTCACATCTGCCAATGGAACCTTTAATTGCGCTACATCTCCTGTTTTTAGATAATCACATACGAATTCCACTCGAACCATAAGAATAAAAATAGCGATATAAAGCAACGCATATTTCAATACTTCCTTAAACGAAACATTATAAGACAGACCTATATTTGCCAAAGTATTTTCTCCAATGGATTGTAAAAAGTAAATACTACATAATGATTCAGCTATCATCAATATTTGAGATATAACGGCACTACTTGGAATAACAACAGATATTACAGTATATATCGTCATTCCTGCAAAACAAATTTTATAAAACTTAAAAAATTTATTGGATTCATTCTGACTTGATGCCCGTTGTTTTGCAAACAAAGTACTCATGGTTGGTAAAAGCATCAAAATATAACCTTCTGAGAATTTTTTTAAATGAAACACCTGATTATATAAAATCCCCAAAAAAATAAATAGAATTTCAAAACTAAACATGAATAATAAGAAATACTGTATCATGGACTTTTCTTTTTTATCAGTCATAATATTCCCCCTTCCAACTCTATAAACTCAGTATACCATAGAAAATATTTAAACTACAACTTTACAAAAAAAAGAAAAGCCACAAAACTAACCATATATCAGCTTTGCGACCAATCATAGTCGGAGTGACAAGATTTGAACTTGCGACCTCTACGTCCCGAACGTAGCGCTCTACCAAGCTGAGCCACACTCCGATACATTCTTTAATTAAGTAACCGGATACTCATTCAAGTATCCGGCGCCCCTGCCAAGGAACTACGGATAGAGGACTCGAACCTCTACTAACAGAGTCAGAGTCTGCTGTGCTGCCATTACACCAATCCGCATTAGTGTGATGTTCTGCGTTATCAGCGAACAAATATTATTATACTTAATTCTGAAAAAAAGTCAATACCCTTTTTTTCATTTTTTCGCAATTTTTCACCAAATTTATATCTCTCATTTTCTAGCTGATATATTAGAAAATCTGCATCTATTGTGTGAAAGTAAAAAGTGTCAATATTTACTCTTTCAACCTCTACGTCCCGAACGCAGCGCCCGTATACGCAAAATGCTGAGTATCTCTTACGAAATACTCAGCATCAATAACTACGGATAGAGGACTCGAACCTCTACTAACAGAGTCAGAGTCTGCTGTGCTGCCATTACACCAATCCGCATTAGTGTGACTTACTCTGCTGTTTTATTTGTCCAGCGAATATTAATTATACACACATTCAAGAGAATGTCAATAGATTTTTTGCATTTTCACCAGACATTTTTCAAATCGCTGATGGGGGCATAGCATTTTCACAAAATGCTACGTCCCCATCTACAATTTTACTATAATTTACATTTCTTTGATTCTCTTGATTGCTGCTACTGTGTTTTCGTATGTTCCAAATGCTGTCAGGCGGAAATATCCTTCTCCGCTTGGTCCGAATCCTGAACCTGGTGTTCCGACTACGTTTGCTTTTTCAAGCAGATAATCGAAGAAATCCCAGGATGTCATTCCTTTTGGTACTTCTAACCAGATATATGGTGCATTCACGCCGCCAGATACGTTGTATCCTGCGTCTTTCAGTCCTTGTTTGATTGTTTTTGCATTGTTCATGTAATAAGCGACCTGATCTTTTAACTGAGCCTTTCCTGCTTCACTGTATACCGCTTCTCCGGCGCGCTGTACGATATAAGGAGCACCATTATATTTTGTTCCGTGACGTCTTGCCCACAGGGAATGAAGCATCACGTCTCCGGATTTCAGATCTTTTGGAATAACGGTTGCTCCAAGACGTACTCCTGTAAATCCTGCATTTTTAGAGAAGCTTCGAAGCTCTATTGCGCATGTTCTTGCTCCTTCGCACTCGTAAATGGTGTGTGGTACGTCTAACTCGGAGATATATGCTTCATATGCAGAGTCGTAGATGATGACTGCTCCGACTCTATTAGCGTAATCTACCCACTCCTGAAGCTGTGCTTTTGTGATTGTGGATCCTGTCGGGTTATTCGGGAAACACAGATAAATGATGTCCGGTGTCTCTTCCGGCAATGCCGGTGCAAAGTTTGTTTCTTTTGTACAAGGCATGTAGATCACATTGCTCCATGTCTCTGTCTTTGCATCGTAAGTTCCGGTACGTCCTGCCATTACATTTGTATCAACGTACACAGGGTAAACCGGGTCACACACTGCAATCTTACTGTCTGCCGCAAAAATTTCCTGAATATTTCCTGAATCACATTTTGCACCATCAGAAATAAAGATTTCGTCTGCCTGAATGTCGCAGCCTTTATCTTGATAATCGTTCTTTGCCATGGCGCTTCTTAAAAATTCGTATCCAAGATCTGGTGCATATCCGTGAAATGTCTCGGCATGGCCCATCTCATCAACAGCCTTGTGCATGGCCTCGATGATTGCTGGTGCAAGTGGCTGTGTTACATCACCGATTCCAAGACGGATGATCTGCTTGTCCGGATTAGCTGCCTGATATGCTGATACTTTCTTTCCAATCGTTGAAAAAAGGTAACTTCCTGGTAATTTCAGATAATTTTCGTTTACTTTAAACATCTTTCTAGTCTCCTTTATTTATTCATTATGTGATATCTTCTTACAGTTCTATCTCCCCGTCAAATACAACGGTCGCCGGACCTGTCATATAGACATGATTATCTTCTTCATTCCATTCAATCTGAAGATTTCCTCCCAGAAGACGGATTTCTACTTCTCGCTCTGTATATCCGTTTAAAATACTCGCGACTGCTACAGCACATGCTCCAGTTCCACATGCAAGTGTCTCGCCGGATCCTCTCTCCCACACACGCATTTCCACGGTCTTTCTGTCGATAACTCTTGCGAATTCTGTATTAATCCGCTGTGGAAATCTCTCATGGTTCTCGAACTTCGGTCCGATTTTTTCAATGTCAAGTCCCTGTACATCATCAATGTAGACAACATCGTGAGGATTTCCCATTGATACACCAGTCATATGATACTCTTTCCCATCTACTTTAATCTGAGCATTTAATACCCTATCAGTTTCATCGGAATACCCTTTCATTATAATCGGAATTTTCTCCGGGGCAAGCTCCGGTTCTCCCATATCAACACGTACCAGTGCAACTTTTCCATCTTTCACCGTCAGATCCAGATATTTAATTCCTCCAAGTGTCTCCACGGAAATGTGTGTCTTATCAGTCAGTCCGTAATCATAGACATACTTTGCGACACAACGGATTCCATTTCCACACATTTCTCCTCTGGAACCATCTGCATTATACATCTCCATTTCAAAATCAGCCACCTTAGACGGATTGATCATGATCAGACCGTCTGACCCGATTCCGAAATGTCTGTCACTGACAATCTTTGCCACCTCAGGTGGATTGTCGATTTTTTCTTTGAAACAATTTACATAAACGTAATCGTTCCCCAAACCTTGCATTTTTGTGAATTTCATTTTTATTATTTCTCCCATCTTTATTCATTCATAATGCTAAGTACCATCTCCGCTGTCTCTACGATATTCGTTCCGCTGTCCATACTGTTCTTCTGAAGATACCGGTGTGCCTCTTCTTCTGTCATATTATTTCGCGCCATCAGCAATTCTTTTGCTTTTCGGATCAATGCTTCCTGTTCAGGAGTCCTGCTCTTAATCGTTTTCTTACGTTTTCTGCGCCGCCGGTCCATATTTTGAAGCATCATCTGAAGGGTATTCATAAGATCATACGCTTTGATCGGCATAGTCAGTCCCATGACACCACTTGCCAGCCCTTCTTCCCATTTCCCTTGTGACGCAATCAAAAGCATCTCAAAACGATCCGGCAAATATTCTCTTAATTCTGAATACATCATATCTTTTAGTTTGTATCCACACACGATAATTCCTTCATCAACAGAATCTGCGTAGTTCATCGCCTGCGCTCCTGTCGTGCACACTCCAGTAACATTAAGCCCTGCACGCACTAACAGATTTCGGATATTGGTCGCATTATCCTTGTTCGGAAATACAACTATAATACCTACCAATTTGCCACCTCCTGCTGTGTATCGCTGATAAAACCGACCTTCTGTCCGCTTTTAGCAGCTTCCTGAATCTTTTCTTCTCCCTGATAAGAAATATTTCACACAACAGCAGGCTTAGATTCGATGTAAATATTTATTAAGCTCCCATTCTGTGACCTGGGTTACATATTCCTCGTATTCCTTTTTCTTAGCTTGTGTATACTTCTGCACCAGATCATTTCCAAGCACATTTTTAATATACTCGTCTTTTTCAAATTCCTGACACGCTTCCATCAGATTCATTGGAAGCTTTTCTACTCCTGCCTCTTTGAGTTCTTCCTCGCTCATCTCAAATAAGTTGCGGTCAATGCTGTCCGGTGGCATGATTTTACTACGGATACCGTCCAGTCCTGCTGCCAGACATACTGCCAGTGCCAGATAAGGGTTTGCTGCAGTATCCGGACTACGAAGTTCGATTCTGACGTTCCCCCCACGGTCTGCCGGAATTCGGATAAGTGGCGTCCGATTCTTTCTGGACCATGCGATATGCACCGGTGCCTCAAATCCCGGCACAAACCGTTTATAAGAATTTACAATAGGATTCGTGATAAATGTCATGGCTTTAATGTGCTTCATCAAACCGCCAATAAAATAGTATGCCTCTTTACTCATACCATTCGGGTCATTCTTGTCATTGAATACATTTTCCCCCGCTTCATTATGAAGGGACATATTCATATGCATACCAGAGCCATTTTCATTGTACTTCGGTTTCGGCATAAATGTAGCATGAAGCCCGTGACGCTTGGCAATAGTCTTTACGACTAGTTTAAATGTCATAATATTATCCGCAGTTAAAAGTGCCTCATCATATTTAAAATCCACTTCATGCTGTGCCGGTGCAAATTCATGGTGAGATTCTTCTACTTCAAATCCCATATCCTCCAGTGTCAGAACAATATCACGCCTTGCATTTTCTCCTAAATCTAACGGTCCCAGATCAAAATAGCTTGCCTTCTCATGAGAAAATGTAGTCGGAAGTCCGTCTTCGTCCGTATGGAATAAGAAGAACTCACACTCTGGTCCCACGTCAAATGTATACCCCATCTCTTTTGCTTCGGCAATCACTTTCTTTAACACATATCTTGGATCACTTTCAAACATACTGCCGTCCGCTTTCTGTACATCACAGAGCAGCCTTGCTACTTTCCCCTGCTGCGGTCTCCACGGAAAGATTTCAAATGTATTCAGATCCGGGCGAAGATACATATCCGAATCTTCCATTCTCGCAAAACCTTCAATGGCAGAACCATCGAACATGCACTCATTATCCAGCGCCTTCTCAAGCTGGCTGCTGGTGATTGCTACATTTTTCAAAGTTCCATACATATCTGTGAACTGAAGACGAATGAAACCAACGTCCTCCTCTTCAACCATTCTCAAAATATCATCGCGTGTATAATTGTTCATAAGAAACCTCCCGCTTGTATTATTTTTTACTATCTGAATCTATAAGAGCCAAATAACTCATGTGCACTCAGCCTCCATAAAAGTCATTTGCCCCATGCTTCATTTTACCTGTTACACCAAAACAAATACTCTATATTTCGCACGTCCACATACATTCATTGTACAAAAAAGGGCGCTCTCATACAAGGATGAAAACGCCGTTGTCTCACATGTTTATGATTATAAAAAGAAAATGGTGCTTTGTCAATCCTGACAAAACACCTATTTGAAAAAACGAGAGATTCATTCAAAATCTCTCGTTAATGAAGTAAACTATAGTCGCTTCTACATTTATACTGTCTCTTTCTTTGCATGCTTTTCACTACTTCTAATACAGAGGAATACGAATGCTGCTGCAACAACAGTCAGTGCAACCAGTACCCAAAGTGCGATTGTATAGCTTCCTGTCAGGTCTCGCACAAACCCGATACCTGTACTTCCGATTGCATTTCCTGTCATGGTAAATGCGGAAAGGAATCCATATAACTCACTGTAGTTCTTTGGTCCAAAAATCTGTGTTGTAATAATCGGAAGCGCTACCGTTGCCGTACATGTTCCGAATCCGTACAGAACGGCTGCAAGATACATCATTCCTGTGCTGTTTCCAATAAAGATAAAGCAAAGTAAATATAATGCAAATGTACCGCATCCGAATAAAATACCTGCTCTAGGTCCAAAACGGTCAAAAATGTGACCGAGTACAAGTTTTCCAACAATTGCTACTGCTGAATACAGGGAAATAAATGCTGCGATGGATCCTGCTGAAAATCCTGCTCCCTGCAGATAGTAACTCTGGTGCATGATGATTCCTGCTGAGAAATAAATGAAGAATCCTGCAATGCCAAGTATCCAGATAATCGGTGTCTGTCTGGCCTCTTTTAATGTAGCGTTCCAAGTACTTGTCGGATATGATTTTTTCTTTTCTTTTGCCTGAACTTCTTCTCCCTGTCCGTACGGAAGTAATCCTGCATCTTCCGGTGTACGGCGGACAATGAATACAGAAATCGGAATCAGTACGATCAAGCTGACAATTCCGAGAATAAAGTATGCTTTTCTCCAGCCAAACTGTCCGATAATCGCTGAAAGAATCGGGCTTAATACCATACCTCCGATACTGATTCCCATCAGGGCAACACTGATCATCAGACCTCGGTTCTTCTCGAACCAGTTTGTAATAATAAGTGTAACCGGAATCGTTCCTGCGCCCATGGCAAACACACCAACTAATGCCGCTACAATATAGAACTGCCATAATTCATGACATAAACCATAACACATATATGTTCCCATTGTTCCGATACAGCATACGATAAAAACTATTCTCATATATTTTCCGCGAAGCATTTTACCGATGATCGGAGATGCAATGATACATAATATACTTGTAATCATTGATGTTAAAAAATATGCTCCCGTTGAAAAACCTGTTTCTTTTAATATCTCTGTTGAAAATAACTGAGCAAGACTGACTCTGGTCGAATATGCAAACATTAATGTCAAAATACAGCATACGAGTATCACCCAGTGATATGCACTTTTGTTCTTTGCTTTCATTTTTTCCTCCTCTTTTGTAATCCTCTGATTCCTTCTAGTTCTCTTTGTGATTTTTTATCCAGTCCATTGCAACTTTTGCATAAACGGCTGCTCCAAGAGCCAATGCTTTTTCATTGAACACAATCTTTGGATTATGATGTGGAACCCATTTTGTTTTATCCTCCACACCTGCTCCGATGCAAAAATAGCTGGAAGGTACTTTCTCAGAAAAGAAAGCAAAATCCTCTGACCCCATAACATGATACAGTGGCAGCACTTTTGTTGTGTCATCCAGTTCCTGAATAGATGCCACCGCTTCTTTATCCATAGCCGGATCATCTTTTACTGGTGGAACATCACTTAACACAGTAAGCTCCATTTTCACACGGTATGCCTTGGCAAGTGCCTCTGCCATCTCTGTAATTCTCGCAATCAGTTGTTCACGGATCTCCGGTTCAAATGTACGAAGCGTTCCTTCAATTACTGCTGTCTCAGGAATTACATTGGAAGCACTTCCTGCCTGAAATTTTCCAATTGTAAGTGCTGCTTCTTTCTTTGCAGAAATCTCACGCGCGATCAGTTCCTGCAATGCAATACATAAATTTGCTCCTGCAATCAGCGGATCAATTCCCTGCTCTGGTGTAGAACCGTGTGTACCTTTTCCTGTATACTCAATTTTAAATCCATATACAGATGACATTGGATACTCGCTGTAAATAATTACATTATGATTTAATGTAGAACCCACATGCATCGCAAATGCCGCATCAACTTTAGGATTTTCCATAACTCCTGCTTCAATTGCTGCTTTTGCTCCATTAAATATCTCTTCTCCAGACTGGAATAACAGTTTTACAGTTCCTTCAATTTCTGCCTCATGTTCTTTTAAAAGCCTGGCAGCTCCTAAAAGAACGGTCGCATGCAGATCATGTCCGCAGGCGTGCATACAGCCATTTTCTGATGCAAATGTTTCTCCCGACTCCTCTTTTATCGGAAGCCCATCCATATCAGAGCGAAGCATAATGCAAGGCTCTCCGTTTCCAAGTTCAGCAGTAATACAGGAACAATTTTCATGAATCTTATACTTAATTCCTATCGCATCAAGTTGGTTCTTGATAAATGTCACAGTCTGAGGTAAATGTGTTCCAGTCTCCGGAATCTGATGAAGACCTCTGCGCCACGACACAAGCTGTTCCTGCATAGCTTCTGCTTCTTGCAATAACTGATGTTTCATAATACTTCCCAATCCTTTCCTTTCGATGCAAAGCCATTTGATTTGCATTTTTATTCAGATTTCTTTATAATGAGAAATATAAGTTTTTACTGATTTTACGGCCGTGAAATAGCTATGAACTATTATCTATCTCTCTTGTTAGCATGATAACATAGTTACAGATTTTAGGGATATTCCGAGAATCGTTATAGTCTATAAGCAAATAGTTATCAGTTACCAATCAGAGATAACAAAAATGGAGATTATTATGAATTTAAAACATCTGGAATATGCAGTTGCCGTCACTCAATACGGTTCTATCCGAAAAGCTGCTCAGGTTCTTTTAGTATCCCAACCTTACCTCAGTGGCATCATACGAAGCCTGGAACAGGAACTTGGTTACGATATTTTTATCCGCAGCGGTTCTGGAATTTCTTTAACTCCCAACGGTAAAGACTTTATTCGTATTTCCAAGCACATTCTGCTGGAAATAGAGCAGATTCAGAATTTAGGACAAAATCAGGAGCTTACTCCACTTAATATTGCATGTTTTCATGCCCCTTATATTATGGAACAGTTTTTAAATTATCATCTGCGATTGACTCCCGCTCTTCCAGATATTATCAAAGAAATGGGAAATGAAGAAGTTGTTGCTTCTGTTTCTTCCAGTGAAGCAGACCTTGGCATTATTTTTTACTCTACGGAGCGGGTAGAAAAATATCACAACATGGTCGAGCAGGCCGGATTAAAAGAAAAGCCTCTGACAGAGCCGATTCCTTCCTGTGTTCTTTTGTCCAGGAAACATCCCCTTGCCAATGAAGCCTCAGTAACACTGTCTCAGCTCATGGACTATCCTTATGTCACCTATAATGACAGCAGTTCCATTCGCTATCTTGATGTACTCGGTCTCCAGGATCATCCTCAGTTGCTGACTGTATCTGACCGTGGCAGCAGTTACGATGCTTTAAAAAGCGGCAAATACCTGACTGTATCAGCCTATTTAAACAAACCTCATGAAGACGGACTTACCATCATTCCTATAGCTGACCGAAAACTTGCTATACGCTGTAGCTATATAATTAGGAAAAACCACAAACTCACCAAGCGCGAAAAAGAATTTCTCTCTTATGCAAAACAAATTGCAACTACATAATTCCAGCAAAAAAGGTATGTACTTTCTCCTGTTATCCGGATTGTACATACCTTTTCATAATTCATTATTAAATTCATACACTGTTAATTTGTTCGTTTACTCTTCGTCATTTACTAATTGATTGTTATAAAGCGCCTTACATATTTGTTTCCAATAGCCATTTCCAAATCGGAACTACATCAATATCGATGCCCTCACAATTCAAAGCTGCCTCTTCACTATTTGTAATAATAATACATTTTGAATCAAGTATAAAATTATTCAGTTTTACAAATGCCCTGGTTTCCCGTTCTTTCGTATCCATATTATCGAGCACTTGCATACTGACCTGAATTGCAAGCTTTTCAGACGGAACATAGAAGTCTATTTCAACATTATTTTCAAAGAAGTAGACATTTTCTGTTCCGTAGCGCCTTATCAATTCGATAGCGACAAGATTTTCCAATTGGGCAGACTTACAATCTAGCAATACAAGACCAAGAAGTCCCGTATCCATAAAATAGTATTTCGGAGAGGTTTCTTTTTCAACAAGTTTTGCAGCATAATTTTGCAGAGTAAAAAGAAGATATGAATCAGTCATATATCTTACATAATTAATCACTGTCTGCTTTCCAATAGAAGTTCCGGCACTTTTTAATATATTGGTCAATCTGCTAAACGATAATGGCTTTGTAACGGATTCTGCAATTTTCTTTAAAATGAGTCTTATTGCAAAATCATTGGTAATCTTATTTCTTGTTATAATATCACCGAGATATACCGTTTGATAGATGCTGTTTAAAAATGCTCTTTTATTTCTAATTTCAACTAATTCGGGAAATGCTCCGTAAGTCACATATTCATTATATTTACTCAGGACATCAGCCCTGTCTTTCGTACTGATTACCTCCAGATAATTCTTTTCCATATGATTAGCACTTAAATATTCAGAAAAAGAATACGGATAAACATTCATAATTACAAATCTTCCACCCAATGTAGAAGCTATTTCACTGCTCAACATCTTACTGTTGCTTCCTGTAATATTAATCCGATATTTCATATCTGCAATTCTGCGGACAAACTTTTCCCACCCATTAATATTCTGGATTTCATCCAGAAACAAATACGGCTTCACATCTGTCCCGGAAATCTCCAGACCAATCTCTAAAATAGTATTCAGATCATCTGATGTCATTTCCAGAAGACGTTCATCTTCAAAATTCACATATACAATCTGAGACATTGGAACTCCATCTGCTTCCAATTGCTTTATCTGTTGATACATCATATATGATTTTCCTGTTCTTCTGATACCGACAAAACAGTAATTGACATTATTCTCCAGTGGATATTCTCTTGTTATCAATGGGTTATTAAGATAAATTTCTTTTTGATCAACCATTATTTGTTTTAAAGCATCTCTATTCATAACGTCTCCTTTTCTTTATAAGACAATTATATATTATTTTTGTCTTATACACAAGATAATATTATATACATACTGTCTATTTATAATAGACAGTGTAGAAATATATATTTACCTGAAAAAGATTCTGCTTATACACAAAAAGTTCATCTTTTTACATCTGTAAAAATTTTTATAAAAAATGAAGACCTCCTGTCCAACACAGAAAATCCTCATTTGTTTAAGTCACCTCATAAAATATGTCCAAATTTTCAAGCACATATCACTCTGATCCGGCATCAATATTTCTTACTTTTTATTCTACTCTTCGTCATCTAACCAGTAGTCATCTGCAAATTCATTATAATTATTTCCATTGTTATTACCAAAAGAAATTCCTTTTTTAATTGGAGAAATTAAAAATCCATAAATCACTCCTAAAAGAACACAACAAAGCATAATCAGAACCTTCTCTTCACCTGACCATTCACGTTCAAAAACTTCCTTCACCTTATCTAAAAAATCACGCATACCGCTACCTCCTGTTCTTAGCACTCACGCACAAATATTCTAAATCAAGTATACACACAAACCGACACAGGTGCAAGTAATCTATTTCATACAATTCATAATAACTGTAATCATCATTTCCATTTCATCTAGTTTTGATTCTGCAATCATAATCGTAAGTGTTGCCAGCGTATAATCTTAGCAATCATAGAATTATTCCATCCTGTTTTCTTACCACCCAGGTTAGTCCAAATGGATTATGTGATAACTCTAACTGGATTATTTATTTTTTCTTTTAGTTTTAAGATATATTCTTCTGCCTGTTCTAATCGTTTCTGAATTGCTTCCTCCGATGGCAGCTGAGATTTTATTTCTTGCAAACGAATATTATCGTAAGTTGCAACTCCCATAGGAGTCTTTATTCCCTGAAAAGCCCACTGAACCTCTGATATGATAAAAAAGCATATCTATTTTTCTTGTTTTACCAGCAACGATAATCTCTTTCTGTCTTCCAATAAAGGCAAATCCTGATCCAAGCTCTAATAAGAAGCGTGTAATATTCTGTTCTAACGCATCTTCCAACTCTTCCTCATCATATCCTACAGGAAGTGACACAAAGCCGAAATCATAAGTATCTTTTACGATTTCCTGTGCGAGTTTTCCTTGTATAGCAGGAAGCTTTTCCGCAAAATTGGTAAGTGCATTACCTGATGATTGATATAAATTAGCTTTAATACAATCAACAAGTGTACTTCTGCTCCAACTTTCTTCTATTGTTTTTCTCACATAGAATAAAGCTTCTTCTATTGTTTTACATTTTGTTACTATTTCCACATGATGTCTCCATGGTACAAATCCGAAGATTGCAGGAAATTCTATTTCTGCACCAGCTTGGTGCAGTTTTTGATTTTCACTGATTTCTGCGTCAACCTGTTGCAGTTTTAAACTGTTTAAATCAAATTATATATATCTTTTTGACT
>ULZG01047459.1_pt1 | contig 56854 bp, 40 predicted proteins | sample 1962881 | NCBI WGS metagenome assembly ULZG01 (sample SAMEA4835883, study PRJEB28245) | human gut metagenome | biome: gut microbiome; material: fecal sample | place: Denmark | collected 2008 | reverse complement strand
CTTATAAAAATAATTATCAATCATGTTGCGGAATTAAGGGAAGGAATATAAAAACAAACGATACAATGAAGCAATACCTGGATCTGCTCCGCCACGTAAAGGAGCACGGCACAATGAAAGGCGACCGCACCGGCACCGGCACGAAAAGCGTGTTCGGATACCAGATGCGCTTCAACCTCGCCGACGGCTTTCCGCTGCTGACCACAAAGAAACTCCATCTGAAATCAATCATCTACGAGCTGCTGTGGTTTCTGCGCGGCGACACCAACGTGCACTATCTGCAGGAACACGGCGTGCGCATCTGGAACGAATGGGCCGACCCCGACGGCAACCTCGGACATATCTACGGCTACCAATGGCGCTCATGGCCCGACTACGACGGCGGCTTCATCGACCAAATATCGGAAGCCATAGAAACCATCAAGCACAACCCCGACTCACGGAGAATCATTGTCAGCGCATGGAACGTAGCCGACCTGAAGCGCATGAACCTGCCTCCCTGCCACGCATTCTTCCAATTCTACGTTGCCGACGGGAAACTGAGCCTACAGCTCTATCAGCGCAGCGCCGACATCTTCCTCGGCGTGCCGTTCAACATCGCTTCCTACGCCCTGCTGCTCATGATGGTGGCACAGGTCACCGGACTTGAAGCCGGAGAATTTGTGCATACTCTCGGCGACGCGCATATCTACACCAACCACTTCGAGCAAGTGGAGGAACAGCTGAAACGCGACCCGCGCAAGCTGCCCACAATGCGCATCAATCCCGACGTGAAGAGCATCTTCGACTTCAAATATGAGGACTTCACACTCGAAGACTACAATCCGCATCCACACATCAAAGGCATCGTTGCCGTATAAAACGCATTCAAGACAATGAAAAATCTGTCAATAATAGCCGCCGTGGCAAAAGGCGGCGCGATCGGCAAAAACGGAGGGCTGCTCTGCCACATGTCAGCCGACCTGCAACGCTTCAAGGCACTGACCACAGGCCACACCATCGTGATGGGACGGCGCACCTTCGACTCTCTGCCGAAAGGCGCGTTGCCCAACCGCCGCAACATCGTAATCACCCGCAACCCACAGTTTTCCGCTCCGGGAGTGGAAGTGGCGCTGTCGGTTGAAGACGCATTCCGCATGGCAGAGTCAGACGGCGAGGTTTTCGTTCTCGGAGGCGAACAGATTTACCGCGCCACGCTGCCGTTCGCGTCTCGTCTGTATCTGACGGAAATCGACGCGACATTCTTCGGCGCCGACGCTTTCTTCCCCGATGTCAATTGGAAAGAATGGCGCGAGACGCTGCGCGAGCATCATCAATCCGACGACCGCAACCCTCACCCATACTCGTTTGTAAACTACGAGCGGTAAAACAGCACAGCACGACTCTCTCCACAACTCATGGAGAGAGTTTTTTTATTCCGCACACAATAGACGTCGTCTATGAACATATAGACAGAATCATTCGTTTATCTATAATAAATCATTTAAATTTGCACCGTTGAATCATCACAACCACAACAGAAAATGGAAAGCAGAAAAGAAACAGCATCAGCAAAAAAAGCAAGCGGCGCATACAATTGCACGCAGGCTGTGTGTTGCACATACCACGACTTCACAGGGTTTGACGAAGAGACTATAAAACACGCAGGCAACAGTTTCGCCGTGGGAATGGGCAATATGGAAGGCACTTGCGGAGCACTCATCGGAGCCGGCATCGTTTATGGCCTTTTCACCAAAGACAAAGCCAAGTCGGCTCGGGGAATGCGCCAGATAATGGAAAAATTCCAGCAACGCAACGGTGCCACCCAATGCAAGCTTCTGAAAGGCGTAGGCACTGGCAAGATGCTGCGCGAATGCAAGATGTGTGTGGCCGACGCGTCGGAATTTCTCGAAGACTTGCTGACCCAAGAAACGAAGTGATTTGTAAACTTAAAAATAAATAATGTTATGGAAAAATTCAATGACGTAATCAACGGCAACCAACTCACATTGGTAGATTTCTATGCCACATGGTGCGGACCGTGCAAAATGATGCATCCTGTGCTCGAGCAACTGAAAGCCGACCTCGGCGACAGCATCCGCATCATCAAACTGGATGTAGACAAATCAGGCGACATTGCCGAGGCATACCGCATACAGTCGGTGCCTACACTTATGCTCTTCCGTAGAGGAGAGATGTTGTGGCGACAGAGCGGAGCCATGCGGCTTACCGACCTGAAAGCGACAATCTCAAACTATCAGTAGTTTATGAACATACAGCAACTGAGATACATCGTTGCCATCGACCGCTTTCGCAACTTTGCGAGAGCGGCTGATGCGTGCAACATCTCGCAGCCGACATTGAGTGCGATGCTTGTGAAGCTGGAGGACGAACTCGATGTGCGCATTTTTGATCGCACAAACAAAGTTGTGAAGCCCACCTCCGTCGGCGAGAGGATAATCCGCCAGGCGCAGAAAGCCCTGATGGAGACAAACCGCATCAACGAGCTGATAACAGAAAGCAAAGGAACCGTCGGAGGACAGCTGACATTGTCGATAGGTCCGACAATCGCTCCCTACCTACTGCCAAAATTCATCAAGCACTACAGACAATCCTATCCGTCGGTAGAGCTGACTGTCAAAGAGATGAAAGCCGACCACATGCTCGAAGCCATCCTGAACGGCGAGATCGACGCCGGCATCGCCATCTCAGACAATGCCCGACAAGGCGTGCTCGAGATGCCTCTCTACACCGAACGATTCTACGTTTATCTCGCTGAAAGTTGCTGGCGCAAACTGCCGGTGTTCAAACCCGAGAATCTGGAGCACGAGAACATGTGGATAATGAAAGAGGCTCAGTGTCTGCGCGACAGCGCCTTCTCATTCTGCAAGGCACGCGGCAAAGGACACCACATCTACGAGGCAGGCAGCATTGAGACGCTGATACGCATTGTGGACGAAAACGGAGGCTACACCATCATCCCCGAGATGCACCTGCCGTTTCTCACAGAGAAGCAGGCGGGAAACGTGCGCGAGATACAAGGTGACTATCTCTCACAAAGGCGGATATCCCTATACATCAAAGACGACTACATCCGCCAGCGTATGCTCAACACCGTGGCTGACACGCTTAAACGTTTCGTGCCGGCAAGGATGATGAGCGAAGGCATCGTGAAATATGGCATAAAACTCTAAAATCATCCTTTATCACAACATCTTCAATCAACAAATTTTTCTTGACAAAAAAGTCAATAGACTTGGCTTTTTTCTTTCCATTTGTTACCTTTGCCACATCAAACCTTTAAAAAATATAGGCTTATGAAAAAATCTACAATTTTATTGTTATTTACGCTCACCGCGGCAGGCTTCGCCAATGCCGAGGATGTGACAACAAGCGGCAACGGCGTAACATATACGCTTGAATCATTGTCGACAACAGAAAACAGCGGCGTGACAAAAAACGGAAAAGTCTACACTCTGACAAACAGCATCACCATCGCCGAAGGCGACCGCTTCGAGATTGAGAGCGGCGCGACAATGAAGATGGGCGACGGCGTGCAACTGCGCATCGAAGGCACAGCCAGTTTTGCCGCAACCGACCGCGTGCTGGTGACGCGCGCCGACGAAAATGCCGCTCCAAAAGGCATTTTCATGCTTTGCGGCACATCCGACACAGAATTTAAAAACATCGATTTCGAATATGCCGGACTGCGCAACTTCTCAAGCACCGGACTTACGGTGGCGAACTGCACATTCCGCTACAACAACGGCAAAATGACGACGACTGGCGCACTTGCCATCGGCAGCGACGGCGCAACATTCAACGTTGACAACTGCACATTTGAATACAATGAGGTGCCGGCAATCGGAGGCTCGGCGATGGCAGCAAACGGCATCGAGATTACAAACTGCAAATTCATCGACAACAACACCAAAAACACCAACAAACCGCAAGTGAACCTCACCGTAGGTGGCGCAAACTCTGTCAGCATTGAAAACTGCGAGTTTACCGGAGCGCAGCGCACCAACGTGGGCGCGGTGGCTGTGGCAAACATGGCCGGTATAGCAGGCGACAACATAGTGTGGATCTCAGGCAACACTATCCGCAACCACCGCTACGGCATCGCTTTCTACGGTGGAATGAACGCAACGGTTGCCAACAACCAGATTATCGACAACAAATATGCGTCAAGCGCAATGGCAGGCGGAGCCGGAATCAGCATCTACGACTATGGCACAAAGCCTAACGTGACGATTACCGGCAACACCATCGAGGGCAACCTGTGGGGCATCACAGTGCTCGGCGGCGAGAACGTGAACATCGGCAAGGTGGACAATCCCGACGCCAAAGACTACAACCCCGGCCACAACACGTTCAAGAACAACGGCAACGGCGGCGCGCTCTACGACCTCTACAACAACTCCGCGCTCACCATCTACGCGCAAGGCAACCACTGGAGTGTTGACGAGCAGACGGCAGAGAAAATCGAGAGCGTAATTTTCCACAAACCAGACGATGCAAAACTCGGCGAAGTAATCTACACCCCGGCTTGGGACGGTGAAGGCAGCGTCAACGAAATCGCCTCGGAACCAATCAGATATGCCGACGGCAAAGTCTATGCCGAAGGTGCCGACATTCTGGTTTACACACTTGGCGGCGCACTCGTGGCACGTGCAAACAGCGTTGCCGACCTTTCGGCTCTCGCAAGCGGCGTATACGTGGCACGCGCAAACGGCAAAGTGCTGAAATGCGTGAAATAACACCACATACCAACACTAAAAAAACAAAAAAGCGGCGATTGCCGCTTTTTTTGTTTTCAACGAAGTTTTATGTTAAAGATAACTTTTCACGTTAAATAAATTGTAAAACAGAAATAAACGAATTATCTTTGCCAATTAGAAATTGTGTAAGGGAAACTGTGGACAAGTGCAGATGCCGGAAAACTGTGAAAAAACAAGCACTGAGCTTTGTTCATCCCGTGCGCACAATACGCTAATACACAGATTATTGCAATATTATTTGCGCTGCAAAAACGTATATGAACAGACTATATATTCTACTGATTTCGTGCATGCTGCTCGTTGGATGCAATTCAACGAAAGATGTGGCATATCTTCAAAACCTTGACATCAACAAGCAAGAGAGCATCTCTGCAAGCAAAGGAATCACCATACAGCCGAAAGACGTGCTGTCAATCATCGTCAGCTGCAAAGACGCAGAGCTGGCAGCAATGTTCAACCTGCCCGTAGTGTCCTACCAGACCAACTCCGAAATTGTGTCGTCGACCGGCGGCACGCAACAGCTGCTCGGCTATGCCGTCGACGAGAACGGAGAAATCAAACTCCCGGTGCTCGGCAAGATGAAAGTGGCGGGCATGACACGATGGGAAGTGCAGGAAAAAATCAAAAGCGAGCTCAAAAGCCGTGAGTTGCTGAAAGACATGGTGGTAACCGTAGAATTCCGCAATTTCAAAATCTCGATACTCGGCGAGGTCAAAAACCCAGGTTCATACAGCATTGAAGGCGACAAAGTCAACGTGCTCGAAGCCATCTCGATGGCTGGCGACCTTACCATCTACGGTCTGCGCGACCAAGTCTACGTAATCCGCGAGGAAGGAGGAGAGCGCACCGTCTACCGCCTGAATCTCAAGTCGGCGGAAGTGTTCCAGTCGCCCGCCTACTATCTGAAGCAGAACGACGTGGTCTACGTGCAGCCCAACAAGGTGCGCGCCGGCGAATCGAACCTCAACGAGAACAGCATGAAGTCTATCGGCATCTGGATTTCGATAGCCTCCCTGCTCACCACCGTAGCTACGCTCGTTGTTGCGGCAAAGAAATAATGACTTAAAAAACACTGCGTAATTTACACAAAACATTTATACTAAATGAAGGAAGACTACAACAGCATAGGCGCTGCCGAAACGGAAGACCAGAAGAATGAATTCCAACTGAGCGACATGATTTCATGGACACTCTGCCACAAGAAATTTTTCGCAATCTCAATAGTCATCTGCGTGGCTCTCGGACTCATCTACGCACAGCGCGCGCAACGCATCTACCAACGCTCGGCGAGCGTAATGCTCCGAAGCGACAACAAGGGACAGGCTCAAATCAGCGAGTTGGCGGCATTCGCCGACCTCGGCATCGGAAGCACCGGCATCGACGTCTACAACGAGTTGCAGGCATTCCAGTCACCGCTGCTGATGCAGGACGTTGTCAACCAGCTGCGTCTCAACGTGACCTACAAGAGCAAGAACTGGATTGGATATGTCACCGACTGGTATGACAAAACGCCAATCTGCGTGGAATACAAAAACCTTCCCGATCACGTCGGCGAGCAGCCGCTCAACTCCGTGACATTCGTCGCTGAGAAAGAAGGTCAAAGCCAATTGACTGTCAAGGACTTCAAGATAAACGGCATCAAGAGCGACGCTCCGGCACAAACCGTGAAACTCGGGCAGCCGTTCAAGACGCCCGTAGGCACCGTAGTGCTCAAAGCGACAAAAGAATACGGCAAAAACTTTGAGCAGGCGGTCATCGTAGGCTATGAGCGTCCGGAGCTCACGGCAAAGTCGTGCCAGGCACGCCTCACCGCCGAACTTGCCGACAAACTTGCCACCGTAATCAACTTCTCCTACACCGACGCATCCGAGAAGCGTGCCGAAGACGTGCTCAACACCCTTCTTGACGCATACAACGAGGAGTGGATACGCTACACCAACAAGTCGACCGACAACACAGCCAAGTTTATCGACGAGCGTCTGATGTCAATCGAACGCGAACTCGGCAACGTAGACTCCGACATCGAACGCTTCAAAAGCTCCAACCGTCTGCTCGACATGAACGCCGAGACAGCACAAGTGACACAAGAATCGAGCAAATATTCAGAGCAGGCATTCCTTGCCAACAACCAGCTCGCCGTGGCTCGCTTCATCCGCGAATATCTCGTTGACAACACACGCCAGTACGACCTTCTTCCTTCAAACTCTGGCGTTGGAAGCCAAGCCATTGAAGAGCAAATTGCCGAATACAACAAGAAACTGCTTGAGCGTCAGCGCCTCGTGGCAAACAGCAGCGACAGCAACCCGTTGGTGTCTGACATCAACAACCAACTGCGCATGATGCGCTCCACAATTCTGCGCTCCGTCGACAACCACATCAGCGCGCTTAAAATTCAAGCCGACCGTCTCTCAGCGCAGGAAAACGCCATCGAGAACCGCATTTCAGCAGGTCCGGGCAAAGCAAAAGAACTGCTCACAATCGAGCGTCAACAGAAAATCAAGGAGGAGCTCTATCTCTACTTGCTTCAGAAGCGTGAGGAAAACGAGCTTCAGGCAAGCATCGTGGTCAACAACACCCGCCTGCTCAAGCCTGCCACCGGCGACAGCGTGCCTGTATCGCCGAAGAAGGGCATCATCCTCGCTGCAGCGTTCATTCTCGGTCTCGCCATCCCTTACGGCTATATGTTTGCGTCAAACATGCTCAACACCAAAGTGCGCAGTCGCAAAGACCTTGAAGGCCTGGAAGTTCCAGTGCTCGGCGATGTGCCTCTTGCCGACGGAGCGAAGAAATTGAGTTTGATGAGCCGCTTGATGAAAAAAGAAAATGAGTCGGAAACACCGCACATCGTGGTGGAAGACCACAACCGCAACGTCATCAACGAGGCATACCGCGTGGTGCGCACCAACCTTGACTTCATGATCGGCGCCAACAAGTCGGAAGCCATCATGGCCACCTCGCTTTACCCAGGCAGCGGAAAAACGTTTACATCTGTCAATCTCGCCACCGCAATGGCGTTGAAAAACAAGAAAGTAATCGTTGTCGACTTCGACATCCGTAAAGGTACATTCTCCAAGATTGTCAATTCGCCAAGCACCGGAGTCTGCGCATATCTCAACGGACAAGTGTCGCTCGACGACATCATCCTGCCATCAAAAACAACAAAACTGTTGTTTGACTCAATACCTACCGGACACCTTGCTCCAAACCCTGCAGAGCTTCTGCTCAGCGACCGTCTGCAGGCAATGATAGACGAGCTGAAGCAACGCTACGACTATGTGTTTGTCGACTGTCCGCCAATCACAATGGTCACCGACGCATCGCTCATCGCACCGCATGTTGACCGCACAATCTTCATTGCCCGCGCCGGACTGATAGACCGTCGCACCCTTCCTGAAATCGACGAGATTTACAAGGAAAACCGCTATAAGAACATGTGCCTGCTGCTCAACGGCAGCGACGAGAGCGGCACATACACCCGCTACGGATATGGTTACGGTTACGGCTATGGATATGGATACGGCAACGACACCAAGAAACAGTAGCGATGTTTGGCATATTCTCAAGGAAAAAGTCAATACTCGAAAGCGGCCTGCTTGACGGATTCACCGACCACCACAGCCACCTGCTGCCCGGTGTCGACGATGGATTCCAGACAGCCGACCTCACTTTGGAAGCGCTCCGCACAATGGAGCAAGCCGGTGTTGCCGACGTGTGGCTCACGCCCCACATTATGGAGGACGTGCCAAACACCGTCGGCGCGCTCAAGCAACGCTTCGAGGAATTTTCCGCCACATACAACGGATCTGTCCGCCTGCATCTCGCAGCCGAGAACATGATGGACGGCATCTTTGCCGAACGCTGGCGTCAGCGCGACATTCTGATGCTAGGCGACAGCCATCCGCTTATTGAGACAAGCTATTTCCGCGCGCCGATAGAAATGCGCGGACTGATAGGAGAAATGCTCAACGCCGGCCTGCACCCCATTCTCGCTCACCCCGAACGCTACAAATACATGGAGCAGTCTGACTATGAGGAACTGAAGCAACTCGGGCTGCTGTTCCAGCTCAACCTCGGCTCCATTGCCGGATGCTACAGCAAGCACACCAAAGAAAAGGCTGAATGGCTGCTTGAAAACGGGTATTACGACCTCATGGGCAGTGACATACACAACCTGCGCTTCTATAACCACACCATCAACGAGCCTCTGCCCAAAAAGGTGATAGAAGCCATGAGGCAAATTCCAAACCAATTATAAACACAGGCACAATGAAAGTCACGATTATCGGCGGCAGCGGATTCATCGGCACCCGCATTGTAGACCACTTCACGCAGTTCAAGGGCTACGATTTCCGCATAGTCGACATTCGTGACAGCCATTTCTTCAACGACATCACCACCATCGGCGACGTGCGCAACCAGCAACAGATGGACAGCGCCCTTGCCGGCATCGACCTTGTGATACTTCTCGCCGCACAGCACCGCGACAATGTGACTCCCACATCGCTCTACTACGACACCAACGTGGGCGGAATGCGCACCACTCTGCACGCCATGGAGCGCAACGGCGTGAAACGCATCCTATTCTTCTCATCCGTGGCTGTCTACGGCATCAATAAAGACAACCCCGACGAAACCTCGCCGAAAGACCCGTTCAACCACTACGGCAAATCGAAATGGCAGGCGGAGCAACTTCTGCAGGAATGGCACACGATGCACGCCGACTGGAACATCAACGTGGTGCGCCCCACCGTAACCTTCGGAGAGCGCAACCGCGGCAACGTGTATAACTTGCTCCATCAGATACAAAGCCGTCACTTCCTGATGGTTGGCAACGGTCGCAACCGCAAGTCGATGGCATACGTAGGCAACATCGTGGCCTTCGTGAAATTTCTCATCGACAACTACACATCGGGCTACAACGTGTTCAACTACATCGACAAGCCCGACTACGACATGAACCAACTTGTGCAACACGTGGAGACAGTGTTGCAGAAACGCTTGCCGGCAATTCGCATCCCCTACGCCATAGGAATGGCTGGCGGCTACTGCCTCGACGCGCTGGCATGGCTGCTGCGCCGCAAATTCGCCATCAGCGCCGTCCGCGTCAAGAAATTCTGCGCCACCACCGAATACGACGCCACACGCATGCAACAGACCGGTTTCAAACCGCCATACACGCTCGCCGATGGACTTGCACGGACTCTTGAATTCGAATTCATCCATCCCCGCGGCGACAAAATCACCTACGAAACGGAATAATCCCCGCCTAAGGTTGCTGGATTTTAGAAATTGCCGATATTTTAACACCATATATCGCTACGTTTTTAACGAATAATGCTATCTTTGCATATTGGATGTGTTCCGCCAAGCGGCAGTCCATACAGACTAAATTATTGGAATCATATTGAAATAAGGAAATTATGCATTCAACGACACGAATTATACTGTTCTTAAGCCTGATTTTGCTCGTATCTTCCTGCAAGACATCGGAAAAGGTACTCTATCTGCAAGATGTGAAAGTAGACACTCCTGAAAAGATTGAAAACTCACAGGTAATCAAAATCGAGCCCAAAGACATGCTCTCCATTGTGGTGTCGAGCAGCGACCCTGCTGTGGCTAAAATCTTCAACCTGCCGGTATCAGCCACCCAGGCAGGAACCGACCGTGCCGGATATGGCAATTACCTGCTCGGATATGTGGTTGACAACGAAGGTTATATCGACTTCCCTATCCTCGGCAAAATCAAAGCTTCGGGCTTGAGCCGCTGGCAACTGCAGGAACAAATAACCCAGGCTCTCGCCGAAAAGAAGATGCTCACCGACGGACTTGTGACCGTAGAATTCATGAATTTCAAAGTGTCGATTCTCGGCGAGGTCACCAACCCGGGAACATACACCATAAACAGCGACAAAGTAACTGTGCTCGAGGCGATTGCCATGGCCAAAGACCTTACAATCTTCGGCGAGCGCGACCATGTGTACGTAATCCGCGAGGAGAACGGGCAGCGCAAGTCGTACCAACTCGACCTCCGTTCAGCCGACATCTTCAAGTCGCCAGCCTACTACCTGAAACAGAACGATGTGGTCTATGTGCAACCCAACAGCGTGCGCGCCGGGCAGTCGACCATCAACCAGAATGCGATGAAATCGGTGTCGCTCTGGATCTCAATCGCCTCGCTGCTCACATCGATAGGCGTGCTCGTAGTCAACATTGCAAAAGACTAATACGCAACATTAATACAATACCTCACCTTAAAATCACATGCAAACAATATCAAGCCAAGACCGCATAATGCACCGCAGTGCGCTTACGTTGCGCACATACATCCGTTGGATGAGGCGGTTCTACGGCTATGCCATAGCGTTTGTCGTGATTTGCATGTTTGGGCTGAGCGCCTACAACTACTATGTCTCACCCGCGGTGAAACGCCAGTCGATGTTTGCAATGAAATATCTCGACGCCAACGTATTCACCAACCAGCGTTTCGGCGACGACCCGTTTGCCATCAAGCCGTTTGCCACAGGACTGCAACTTGAGGACGGCATCCAGCTTGTCAAGTCGCAAGTGTTCTGCGAACAGATAGTCAAAGACCTGTCGCTCAACGTGACACAATATGAAATCCAGTCATTCGGCAAGCGCGTCGACCTTTACGGCAGCGAGCCTCTCGACGTTGCCATGAACATCCCCGACGACGCATCGGCAAAAATAACCGCCCTCATCTCTGCCGACGGCAAAACAGCCACTGCGACAAGCCTTGAGATTGACGGCGACGACAAGCCCACATCGGCTGCCGACATTTCTCTCACAGCCACCCGTTTTACGAAAAATTACGCAGGCAAGAAGATAGAAATCAGCATAACTCCAATCGACAAAACCGCCCACCGCATAAGCAAAAGCATCGATGTGGTGCAGACGGCTCAATTCACCGACGTGCTGACTTGCACATTCTCCGACCATGTGGTCCAACGCGCCGACGACATTCTGAACGACATCCCATTGGTTTACGACCGAATATGGGCACAGTGGAACAGCAACGACGCCCAGAAATTCATCGACGCCGTCGACAAGCGTCTCGCCGTGCATACAGAGGCTCTCGAAAAAAACGAAGCCGGCATCGAGCAGACGCTGCGCAATGGAAACACGTCCAATATCAACCTCACCTACAAACAACTGCTGGCGCAGAAGGCCGCCGACACACAGTCGCTCGTAGGCATTGAGACTGAGATAAAGGCAACTGAGGCTGTGGCGTCGCAACTGGCAGCCGACAAAAATGCCGACCGCCCGATAGCCGCCGCTACAGATATCACAAAAAGCATCGGACTGCAGAAAGCCGTGGCTGCATACAACGGAACCATAGCAAAACGCGAACATCTGCGCGAGAATGCCGGCACTGCCAACAACGCGTTTGCAGAAGTCACACAGCAACTTAAGGCTATGCACAGCGACATTGAGGCTTCGGTGACAAACCATATCGCTTCGCTCCGCATCGAATGCGGCAAACTGAAATCGCGCATCGCCGCCACCGATAACCGTCTTGCCGACCTGTCGCACACACAGGCCGCCATCAACCGCCAGGCGCGCATGCACAAAAACATCGAAAGTCAATACTACTACCTGCAAGGCAAACGCGGCAACGACCCGCTCGCCATCAACAACATCTCGGAAGCCGTACGCGTAGTGGCACCGGCATCGGGCACCGACGAGCCCTCTCGGCTCACTCCATGGATAATCGCAGCCCTCGGCTTGCTGCTCGGCGGAGTGGTGATTCCTATCGCCGTGATTTTCATTGCATTCATCACCGACAACCACGTGCGCGACCGCTACGACTTCATCGGCATCAACATCCCCGTGATCGGACAAATACCGCTTCTTAAAAACGTCACATTCTCGCGACGCATGCGCATAAAGTTCAACTACGGACTAAAGAGCCTCACGCCACCCGATTTGACAAACAAAGATTTCGGCAAAGAGGCGTTCCTGATGCTACGCTCCGAGCTCGACCACCATTTGGAGAAATTCAACGACGTGCCGGTGTGCATCTGCACATCGTTCAACCCCGGCAGTGGCAAATCGTATGTGGCAATCAACACCGCCTCAGCCGAGGCTAAGAAAGGCAAACGCGTGCTGCTCGTCGACCTCGACATACGTCGCGCATCGCTCAGCAAGCGCATCAACTCGCCGGCGCACGGCGCAACCTCATATCTCGACGGATCGTGCACCGACCTCGACAAACTGATTGTGCACGACAAAAGCGCGGGAATCGACATCTTGCCGTCGGGCACCATCCGCCCCAACCCGGCAGAACTGCTTGAACACGACTCCCTCGACGAGATGTTTGAACGCCTACGCCAACGCTACGACTACATCTTCATCGACTGCGCTCCTATACAGCTTGTGACCGACACCAACGTGCTGGTCCGTGTGGCAAGCCACACCATCTTCGTGGCGCGCATCGGACTCCTCGACCGCCGCCAACTGTCGGAGCTGAAAACAATCCGCGACAACAACGAGCTGCCAAACATGCTGTTGGTGCTTAACGCCGTAGACAACGATAACTAAAAAAAATTTTTCAACAAAAATTTGGAGATTGGTTGCGGAAGCATTACTTTTGCAACCCACATATCACGTATGTGTCTCGAAAAAACATTGGGGATGACCGGTTTTGACAGCGTGTAGAGGTGGTATGTAAGCATGCAGAGCGATGATGGCTATGCTCTATAATCTCAGACATCAACAATTTAACTGGCGAAAATAACTACGCTCTCGCTGCCTAACCGAAGCACAGTAAGTTAGCTTTATTTCTGCCACAGTGGCAGAAACGAGACATCACCCGATTGCCTTGCTCTGAGACGTTTCGATAAGGTGGTGCTAATAAAATCGGAGCTGGGACGGCTTGTTCTCCGGTAGCTGTCCGAGATTTTAGGAGATAAGCCTTGGGTTGGTAGTTTTGATCCTGCCCACGGTCGAAAACCAAGTCAAAACTAAGCATGTAGAAAGCATATTAGTTCCACGTTTGGACGAGAGTTCGAATCTCTCCATCTCCACTTAAACACCGCAGGTTTGCAAATGCAAATCGGCGGTGTTTCCATTTCATTTGATTCCGTTTTGTTGTATGGAAATTTTGGGTTGCAGCATGTCACCTGTCTGCATGCTCCTTCTACAACCGCTCTTCGGCGGTAGCGACGCATGTCACCATTGTCACGGGGTAGGCAAGCCAACCCCGTGCTAACTTCTGGAACCGCGCTTCGGCGGTAGCGGCATGTCGCCGTCGTCTCTGGTGGGCTGAGCAACCACAGGCTGACTTCTGGAACCGCGCTTCGGCGGTAGCGGCATGTCACCATTGTCTCGGGTGGGCTGGGCAACCACGGGCTGACTTCTGGAACCGCGCTTCGGCGGTAGCGGCATGTCACCATTGTCTCGGGTGGGCTATCCAACCACGGGCTGACTTCTGGAACCGCGCTTCGCGATTTTAGAAAGTATTAATTTGTGTTAAATATCAGATTCGCTATTGTTTTCCCAAAAAATTGACATAGCTTTGCAGTGTACTAATCAACTAATACACTCAAACTGATATACGAAAAATGAAAACTTATATGATGGAAATCAAGGAATTGAAATTTAGTTATGGCTTCAAAAAGCCTGACATTTTCAGCGATTTTTCGCTGACATTGCAACCAGGCGCGGTGTATGGACTGCTCGGCAAGAACGGAACGGGCAAGTCCACACTGCTCTATCTAATGTGCGGTCTGCTCCGTCCGAAATCAGGGTCGGTTACTTTCTGCGGCAGCGAGATGTCGCGCCGCCAGCCGTCAGCTCTTCAGGAGATTTTTATCGTTCCCGAGGAATTTACGCTTCCAGCCGTCACCCTCGCCCAATACGTGAAATACAACGCGCAGTTTTATCCGCGTTTCTCCAACGAGATTCTCAACAACTGTCTGCGTGATTTCGAGATGGACAGCAACCTGCGTCTCAACGAATTGTCGATGGGACAGAAGAAGAAGGCGTTTATGAGTTTCGCCCTCGCCACAAACACCCGTCTGCTTCTGATGGACGAACCGACCAACGGCTTCGACATCCCGTCGAAAAGCCAGATGCGCAAGGTGATAGCGTCAAACATGAGCGATGAAAAAACGATAGTCGTGTCGACCCACCAAGTGCGCGACGTAGAGAATCTGCTCGACCACGTGCTGATGGTCGACAGCGGCAAACTGTTGCTCGACAGCAGCTACGCCACGCTGGCATCCAAGCTCCTTTTCACCGACCAACCGATGTCGGAACCCACCGAAGGAGCCATCTATGTGCAGCCTTCTCTCCAAGGCAACAGCGCAATTTATGCCAACCGCTTCGGCGACGAGAGCGTAATCAATCTTGAAACGCTGTTCAACGCAATGCTTGCCAACGGCGCCGCAATCAATGAAGCTTTAAATACTGACGACAATGACCGATAGGTTCAACATGCGGAGATTTTGGACGATGCTCCGCCACGACTACGACCACAATGTGCCGTCGACATGGATAGGGATGCCGCTGGCAGCCTTCGCCTCCATACTCTTCGGCGAAATCGGTTTTATGATGTCGGGATACAGCATCAATCCAGAATCGTTTGCCGACACGTTCTACGTGGTGCTTGCATCGTTCTTCATCCTGTCGATGGTGCTGATGGCAACGTTTATGTTCGACAAAATGTCGGGACGCTACGGTCAGATTTCCTACCTGACACTTCCGGCAACAAATCTCGAGAAATTTCTTGTAAATCTGCTTGAGACCGTGGTTTCCACGATAGTGTTCTTCATCATCGGAATGGTGCTTGCCGACGCAGCGCGCATCGGTCTGTGCATGACGCTTTTCAACAAACCGCTGTTTCAAACGATGCTGCTTCCTCAGATTTTTGTTGAAAAAGTAGTACCGCTTGGCGTAATCGCCATGTGGCTACAGTCGGTGACAATGATCGGCAGTGCGCTCTGGCGTCGCAAAGTGTTGGTAAAGAGCCTCGCACTGCTGTTTGTAGTCGTCGCAGCGGCAATACTCGTCAACGGCATCTGCAATCCCAGCTTGACAACGACAAACATCATATTGGCACCGCTCACACTCGCCAACTACGTATTGACTTATAAAATATTTGTAAAGACTCAACTGAAATGACAACAATAAACAACTTCAGCCCAGCGCGTTTCTGGTCGGTGACCACACGCGACGCGGCACTCAACTGGAAAACCCATCTTGCCCATCTGCTCGAGCTTGCCGGCACCCTGCTTGCCGGACTGCTGATAATCATCATCACGGCAAAGACACACGAAAGCACCTCGTTCGTGTCAATTGCCGACACGTTCTACTCCTGGTTTGCACTCGTGCTGACAATGGGCGGAATGATTGCTGCCTCCACCGTGCTTAAACCCATTTCCGACAAGCCAGGCAGCATTGAGTTTCTCACACTGCCGGCAACCAACGTTGAGAAATTCCTGTCGCGGATGACGATTGTAACCCTCGGCTTCGCCCTGTCGGCACTTGTGTCGCTTGTCGCTGTCGGCGCACTCTACTATCTGCTCGCGGCGATATTCGGGCTTGACGCCTACGGCTCGCTGACATTTTACTGTCTGAAAGTGCTGTTCACTCCGACGCAAATGCTCGAAGGCCCCGCACGCGAGGCATGGAGCTGGCAGGGAACGCTGGCATCATACGGTTTTCTGGTATGTCTGCAGTCAATGTTTATGCTCGGCGGATCGGTTTGGCGCAGATTCCCTCTTGTCAAGACCCTCGGCGTTGTGGTGGCATTAGCCATCATCCTCCCTCCGATTCTTGTGCATTTCAGCTTTCACCCACAAACCCGTTCAGAGCTTGTCGCCATATTCCCCACAATTCTTGCCACCACCGGCAGCATACTGCTTGCGATTGCCATAATCAACGGGCTGCTGTCATATTGGCTGTTTACGCGCAAACAAGTAGTTGAAACCAAAAAACACCTGTTATGAACTTCAAGGAAAGCCGACCAATCTACCTGCAGATAGCAGACCGCATCATGGACGAGATTATGCAGCATGCCTATTCCGAAGGCGGCCGCATCCCGTCGGTGCGCGAATATGCGGCAACCGTTGAAGTCAACGCCAACACCGTGGTGCGCTCTTTCGACTGGCTGCAGCAGCAAGAGATAATCTTCAACCGCCGCGGCATAGGTTATTTCGTCAGCGAAGGCGCATGCGGCACAATCTCCAGACTGCGCCGACGGGAATTTGAAGAAGAGGAACTTCCGGAAATGTTCCGCAAAATGCAGATGCTCGGCATCACTGCCGACGACATCGACCGTCTATACAAACAATTCATCGACTCTGGAAAATAACCAATTTATAATACACACAATGAATAAGATGTTTCTTGCAGCGCTGCTTGCCATTTCGGGCGGCAGCATCGCGACAGCCGACACTTTGATCGGACGCGTGGCCGACAGCGAAGGCAACCCGGTTGAATTTGCAACCGTGGTGGCACTCAGCGCCAACCATGAGCAAGGAGGGGCCGTCACCGACAGCATCGGCAATTACAGAATCGACCTTCCGAAAGGGCAATATAACGTGACATTTACCCTCGTGGGCTACGACAATGCCGAAAAGGCAGTGACCGTCAGCGGAGAAACGCGTCTTGACGTCACGATGACAACAAATGCCGTGGCACTGCATGGCGTAGAGGTGAAAGCCTCAGCCATACGCCGTCTGCCCGACCGTTTTGTGGTCAGGGTGGAGGATATGCCAGCCGCCATAGGCAAAGACGGAAAGGAACTGCTGCAGGCGGCTCCCGGCGTGTGGATCGACGACAAGAAAATCACCATCAACGGCAAGTCGGGCGCGAAAGTGATGGTCAACGACCGTGAGCTGCGCATGGACCAATCACAGCTGCTCACCTATCTGCGCTCGCTCAAGGCGGAGGACGTGAGCAAAATAGAGGTGATTCCCCAGGCAGGAGCGGAATACAGCGCCGACACCGCAGGTGGAATCATCAAAATCACTCTTAAACGCAACCGTGCCGACGGCGTGATGGGCAACGTGAGCCTCATCGGCTCTGTCAGCAAAACATCCGCGACGGTCACTCCTTCGGCATCAGTCAACGTGAAGAACGGCAAATGGACATTCAGTGCCAACAGCAATCTCTCCGCCTCTCCGAAATCCTATTTCGACACCGGCGAAACCACCGACTATGCCAACGGCGACCGGTATACGACCGACACAAAGATGGACCTACACAAGTCGCTTTTCGGCTACGGCATGGCAGGCATTTATTTCGATCCCAACGCGCGCAATTCGCTGGGCATCGAGGTGGCTTACAACCAATTTCTCTCACCGTCGGACGTGACGACCAACGCGGCGTTCAACCACACCGACATAGGCATCGAGACGATGAACGGAAACTACATGTCGACATCGCGCCACAGGAATATCGACGCCACGTTCAACTACGTGCACAGGCTCGACTCCATCGGCTCGCAAATGAAGGTGATTGCCAACTACAACCACACAAAAGGACGCAGCGTCGCCGACAACCATCGTCATTCGGAGTTTCTCGCTCTCTCCGCCGATTCGATATCGACAAGCCGCGAAAACTCGGTTTTCGACGTGGTCAACGTCAGCTACGACTACGACAAGACATTCAACAGCCGCTGGAGTCTGTCGACCGGCTTGAAATACAACCTCAACCGTATGGACAACGACGCGTCATACCTCTATCTGAAAGACCACGAATGGCTTACGCCCGACGGACGCGACTATGACGTGGTGTTTAAAGAAAATATCTATGCCGCCTATGTAAAAGCCTCAGCCAAACTCGGACGCTTCATGGCGTCGGCAGGACTGCGCGGCGAACTGACCGACGCCAGCAGCCGCGGCAACATCGTAGCTCAGCGATATTTCGACTTGTTTCCAAATGCCAACGTCACATATCTGTTGTCGCCAAACGGCTCCAACGTGCTGACGGCACAGTACTCACGCTCCATAGCGCGCCCATCGTTCTGGGCACTCAATCCCGAGCGTCATCAGGTTTCCGATATGTTCTATCAGTCGGGCAACTCCGACCTGAAGCCGTCATACAGCGACAACGTCAGCCTTACCGGCGTGGTTAAATACAAATACTCGCTGACCCTGTTTGCCAACATCAACCACGACCAAATCATAAAAGCCTCGATGCCCGACAAGGACAACCCGAAAAACGTGCTGCTGACAATGGTCAACTTCGACAAGCAATATATGTTTGGCGCATCGCTCAACCTGCCGTTCCAAATCAAGGACTGGTGGACGCTGACAGCCAACCTCACATATCTTGCCAACGGCGAGCGCCGTGAACAGAAAGGCAGTCTGACATACCACAACTTCCTGAACTGGTATGCCAGCTCCGGATTCCAGCTGCCGAAAGATTTCTACTTTGAGATCTCATATTACGGACAGAACAAAATCACGATGGGCGAAATTACGGTGACACCGACCCACAACCTCAACGCAAGTCTGAAAAAGTCGTTTGCAAAGCGACGCTGGACAGCCTCGGTGGGCGTGGACAACATTCTCGGCCGCGGCGTGGATTTCTCGATCGACTCCGCCTCGGGCTACCACACGAAAAGCAAATTCAGCAACCCTGTGTCGTTCTCCTGCTCGCTCACCTACAATTTCAGCCTCGGCAAAGCGTTCCAGACACGCCGCGTGGACAGCAACAACGACGCTTCCCGCCTGTCGAAGCAAGGCGGAATGGGAAAATAACACTATATTTGCGACATGAAAAAGATATTATTGATTATTGCAATGGCAGTTGTGGGCATAAGCGCCCAGGCACAACTGTTGTGGAAAGTGAGCGGCAACGGCTTGCAGAAGCCGAGTTACATCTTCGGCACACACCATTACGCACCGCTGACGGTGCTCGACAGCGTGCCTCAGATACGCCAGGTGCAGAACGACGTGGAGCAAGTGTGCGGTGAGGTAGACATGCTCAACACCCGCGACTTGACTCGGCTGACAGCCGAGGCGATAATGCTGCCTCCAGGAGCATCGCTCAACGACTTCATCCCCGACGCCGACCGCCCTACCGTCGACAAAGCAATGCGGTCGCTCATCGGCTTCGGACTCGACAATCCGGCAGTGCAACGAATGTGTCCGGCAGCGATAAGCAACCAGCTGATTGCAGCCATTGTTACCCAATATTTGCCAAAGGTGTCGCTCGACCAGCAGCTTGACACGTATTTTCAGATAAAAGCCGACAAAGCCGGCAAGAAAGTGCTTGCCCTGGAAACCGCCCAGGACCAGCTGAAGATGCTGTTCAGCCAACCGCCGGCACGTCAGGGCAAGATGCTCGCCTGCCTGGCAGAAAACACCGAATGGAACGCCTCGATGATCGAGATGGCTACCGACGCCTATATGCACCGCGACATTGAGACGCTGAAAGAAGTCACCAATCAGAAACTCGGCGACGACTGCGACTCTACCCCGGAGGAAGACGCCATGTTGCTCTCCGACCGCAACCGCGCTTGGATGGAGCAAATGCCAAAGATGCTTGCCGACGCGCCCACACTGGTTGTTGTAGGCGCCGCCCACCTTGTCGGCGATGAAGGTCTGCTCAGCCTGCTGCGGCAGTCGGGCTACACCGTCGATCCCGTAGACAAACGATAAACAAAAAACTCAAGCAAAAAAGAATATGGATAATACATTGGAAGCGCGCAGCGTGGTGAAACGCTTTGCCGGACACACGGCTCTTGACGGAGTAAGCGTTGAAGTGCGCCCCGGACGGGTGTTCGGACTGCTCGGACCCAACGGAGCAGGCAAGACCACTCTCATAAGAATCATAAACCGCATCACGATGCCCGACGAGGGCGAAGTGATGATGGGCGGACGCCTGATGACCGACGCCGACGTGCGCCGCATAGGCTACCTCCCGGAAGAACGCGGACTTTACAAAAAAATGAAGGTGGGCGAACAGGCTCTTTACCTTGCCCAGCTGAAAGGTCTGGACAAAGCCACCGCCGAGAAACGCCTGCGCCAATGGTTCGACAAGTTTGACATCAATCCGTGGTGGAACAAGAAACTTGAGGAGCTGTCGAAAGGCATGCAGCAGAAGGTGCAGTTTGTAATAACAGTGCTTCACGAGCCGGAGTTCCTCATCTTCGACGAGCCTTTTTCGGGCTTCGACCCAGTCAACGCCGAACTGCTGAAAAAAGAAATCCTCGAGTTGCGCGACAAAGGGCACACCATAATCTTCTCGACCCACAACATGAGCTCCGTGGAGGAAATCTGCGACGACATCGCGCTGATAAACGACTCGCACGTGGTGCTCAGCGGCACGGTGGGCGACGTGCGCTCACGCTATCGCAGCGGCCTATACAGCCTTGTGGCTGAAAGCGGCAGGATGCTTGCCGAAAACCCCGAGAAATACGACATCACGTCGATAAAGCAAGCCGGCGACAACGTGACATACACGCTGCGCAAGACGTGTGACGCAACAAACTCAGAATTCATAGCAATGTTGTCGCAACAGGTGGAAATCCGCTCGTTTGCAGAGCAATTGCCAACAATGAACGACATATTCCTGCGCGCCGTAGGCGGTGTGGGCAACAATGACAAGGAGGAACAACAATGAAAAACAAAATCTGGATTGTGGCGCAACGGGAATATGCCACACGCGTGAAAAAACGCTCATTCATCATCCTTACAATACTTATGCCGTTCCTTATGGCGGCAATGATTTTCGTTCCGCTGCTGTTGTCGGCAATAGGCGACAGCGGACGCAAGACGGTGGCTGTGATTGACAACACAGGACTTTATGCCGATGCCCTGCAAAGCAACGACGACTATCTCTTCGTGCCCACCGACAAGATGACGCCGGCGCTGCGCTCCGACTCCACCGACGTGGCGGCAGTGCTGATGATTACCGACAATCTTGTCGACAACCCCACCGCCGCGGCAATCTATTCGCGCGACGAGGTGAAGCGCGACATGTCCGACTATATCAACAACGCCCTGACAAAGGCTGTGCAGAAACAGAAATTCGAACGCTACAACATCCCTGCCCTCAACGAGATTGTGGAAGACGTGCAGACTCCCGTCGAAGTGGCGACGGTGAGATGGACCGACGAGGGCGAACGCGAGTCGATGACTGAGATATTCTCAGCCGTAGGAATGGTGCTCACCACGCTGATTTATTTCTTCGTGATGAGCTACGGCGCGATGGTGATGCAGAGCGTCACCGAAGAGAAGACAAACCGCATCGTCGAGCTTATGGTGTCGAGTGTGAAGCCTTTTCAGTTGATGACTGGCAAAATCATAGGCATCGGACTTGTCGGAATCACGCAGATGCTCATCTGGGGCATACTGCTCGTCGCTATTATAAGTATTGCCGGGGTGGTCAGCGGAGTGGCCATGTTCGACCCCTCGCAGGCCGCAGCCATCTCTGCCGCGTCGCAGATGCCCGACGCCGATTTGTCGATGCAGATATTGTCGGTGGTGTCGAGCCTTCCGCTCGCAGAAATCGCAGTGCTGTTCGTGCTGTACTTCATCGGCGGCTATCTTCTCTATGCCTCCGTGCTTGCCGGATTTGGCGCGGCGGTCAACGACCCGCAGGACACGCAGCAGTTTATGATGCCTATCGCCGTTATAATGCTGTTTGCGTTCTACGCCGGCTTCTACAGCGCCATGAATCCCGACGGACCGCTGGCAGTGTGGTGCTCGTTTATCCCGCTTACGTCGCCTATGGTGATGATGATACGCATCCCGTTCGGCGTGCCTCTGTGGCAGGAAGCGCTGTCGGTGGCTCTGCTTTTCGGCACCGCGCTGGCATTGTCCTATCTGTCGGGCAAAATCTATCGCGTGGGCATCCTTATGTACGGCAAAAAACCGTCGCTGAAGGAAATGCTCAAATGGTTGAAATATTAAACTGAAAAAAAACGGCTATGACCCAAGACGAACTATACATGCAGATGGCGCTTGCCGAAGCCCGTCAGGCTGCTGCCGACGACGAGGTGCCGGTGGGCGCCGTCGTGGTGTGCGACGGAAAGGTGATTGCACGCGCACACAACCTCACAGAGACGCTGACCGACTGCACGGCGCACGCAGAGATGCAGGCCGTGACGTCGGCAGCGGCATATCTCGGTGGAAAATATCTTACAGGATGCACGCTCTACGTGACCGTAGAGCCGTGCTTGATGTGTGCCGGGGCACTCGGCTGGAGCCAGATAAGCCGCATTGTCTACGGCGCTGCCGACGACAAGCGCGGATACCACACCTTCTGCCCTCAGCCGTTTCATCCGAAGACAGAAGTGGTGGGCGGCGTACTCGCTGACGACTGCGCCGCACTGATGACGGAATTCTTCCGCCGCAAACGTTGATTTTTGCTATTTCTTCTTTTTCGACTTCTTGTCTGCCAGAGCAAGGAGACGTCGGTACTCTGCCATGTCGTTGAGCACCTTCACTGCCGCATCAAGTCCGTTGTCGCTCTTCATCGTCTGCACGATGCGTCCACGCTCGTAATAGTAGCGGCTTACGATCTCTGGGGCGAGAATCTCCTCTATCGCCTTGCGGTTGTTGTCAAGATCCTGCGACAGGTTGTGTTTCAGCAGTTTTTCCAGCACGTCGAAGGCCTGCTTCGTAGAGTCGTTCATATAGCCCTCAATCTTCGCGGCGTCGCGCAAAGCGGCAAGACCCGTTTCACACACCTTGTCGTAGTTGAACCGTGCGGGGTCGATTGACCGCTTGAACTCGGCGAAAATGCTGTCGGTCACCACGAAATCCTCGGCAGCGCATATCGAAGGATGCTCGGTGCGGTACTTGTTGGCGAAGTCAAACGCCCAGTTGTCGGCAAAGATATTGTATGTCAGGCGGCTTGCCTTGCCCCAATCCACTGTCACGTCGGGCGTTATGCCTCCACCGTCGCGCACCTCGCGTCCGTGTACCGTATGAAACACGTTGGTAAGGCTGTCGGGCGTGCGCTGGATGTTGCCGTCTGCGTCGCGGTGCGAATAGTCGATGGCTTGAATCAGGCGTCCGCTCGGAATGTAATATTTCGCGGTGGTAACCTTGAGCATATTGTCAAACGGCAGCGACACTGTGGTCTGCACCAGTCCTTTTCCAAACGAGCGGCTTCCAACCACCACGGCGCGGTCAAGATCCTGCATCGAGCCGGCAACAATCTCCGACGCCGACGCCGAACCGCCGTCAACAAGGATGCACAAAGGAATCTCCGTGTCGATAGGCTTCTGCGTGGTCTTGTAAATCTTCTCTTCCGTCTTCAACCGTCCCTTTGTGCGTATAATCTCCGTGTTTTTCGGCACGAAGAAGTTGGCAATCTTGATGGCACTCTCAACCAAGCCTCCACCATTGCCACGCAGGTCGAGGATAAGCGACTTTATCGCCTTGTCGCGTTTCAGCGACAACAATGCGTCGCGCACCTCGTCGGCTGATGTCTCGGTAAACTTGGTCAGCTGAATGTAGCCGATGCCGCCGTCGAGCGCAGTGAAGTAAGGCACTGACGGCATCTGGATTTTCCGGCGCACGATGTCGAACGTCAGCACGCTGTCCTGCACATACGGACGCTCCACCACCACATGCACTGTAGTGTTTGCCTGCCCCTTCAGATGGTCGCTCACCTGCTTCGTGTCCCACGTGCGGGTGTCCATCGTGTCGATTTTCACGATGCGGTCGCCCGGGCGCAAACCAGCCAGAGCCGCAGGACTGCCTTCATAAGGGTCGCTTATCTGCACACCTCCGCCCTTGCGCATCATGATTACAGAACCGATGCCGCCATACTCGCCCGTGGTCGACATCGCCATAAAGTCGGACGCCTCTTCCGCTGAAATAAACTCCGTGTAAGGGTCAAGGTCGTTGAGCATCGCGTCGATGGCGGTAGTCATGGCACGGTCTACATCGACAGAGTCTACATAACGCGTGTTCATCTCCTTAAACACTGCGTTGATCACAGAGATGTCGCGTGCCGTAGCAGCCATATCATTCTTCCCCGAAGCCGCCATAAACACCGACGGCGCGACAAGCGCCAAAAGCGCCGCCGCAACAAAATATCTTGATCTGATTTTCATTTTTAGTCTTGTTCTGAATTTGACCGCTAAATTACTGCTTTTTATGCAAATCCATTCCAGAAAACGACTGAATTTTCAATCTCCGGAAAAATAATCAACAAATCTCCAATCCAACACAGCCCACCGGCGGCGCAGCATGCGGTCAGATGCAGGTTTCAACATTCCAACCAAGTTTTGCTACTGCCCCCCCGATGCCGGGAGTGACGGAAACAAAAAAAAGACTCAAGCATTGTGCTTAAGTCTTCTTTTTGTCGGGGTACCAAGATTCGAACTTGGGACCCCCTGCTCCCAAAGCAGGTGCGCTAACCGGACTGCGCTACACCCCGAATGTCTTCCTTTATCGGAAAAGCGTTGCAAAGGTACGAAGGATTTTTTAATTCTCCAAATTTTTCTGCAACTTTTTTTGAGCCTCTTGTCGGATTCGAACCAACGACCCCGAGATTACAAATCACGTGCTCTGGCCAACTGAGCTAAAGAGGCAGGTGGGCAAGCGATCTATATCGCGCCGCTACAACCTGCTACCCTTGCTTCGGTCAAGACCTGGGGGAGTTGACAAGGAGCTGGCCGTATAGGACTTACCCGGCTGCAAAGGTACAAACTTTTTCTGAACCGCCAACTATTTTAGAAAATATTTTTTCGCCGTTCAACGGAACACCCTGACAGTGTGGAGCAAACGAAACCTCGACATATCGTTTGGGTTTGTTCCGGGCTCTCCTTCAGGCACACTTGCCCCAAGCCGATGGAACAAGTCGGTCCAAAACTGTGGCATTGTGCCGTCGGCGGCACGGAAGCGCATAGGCTTTGCGGGAAAGATGCGCGTGCTGTCGGCATAGAGATAAGACTCCTCGACCAATTCAGAGCAATATGTCCTGCCGTTGCCAGGTAGATAATACCAGTCATAGGGCTGTCCAAGATGCGCCAAGACCCGCTCTACCGCCTCCTGCTTTGGATAGTCGGCATCAAGACGCTTCACGACCACACCGCCGCCCGACCTATTCAGAAATTCGCGCCAAGGCGTCTTCACCACGCCCTTTTCAGGCGAAGCCTCCACGACAAAAGGGTTGCGGCGCGAGCCGGCAAACACCGCCACATGGTCGAACTGCAAGGAGTCGACATTTGTTGTGGCATCGACAATAGCCTGCGACATGTCGCCGCCGCCAGCCACCTGAAACACCAAATCGCCCTGCCGCGGCATCCACGAGCACGCGCCAAGCGCCACAATCGACAGCAGCATCGTGCAGCGCATAAGCCTATCCAATGCGCGATGCCCTGTCATGAAATATACGGATAAGTTATGTCCCACAGAAACAATGCGTTGCCAGGCACCGACGTGCCCGCCTCGCAACGGTCTTTCTTTTCGATGATTTCGCAAAACTGCCCTACGGTAATCTTTCCGCGCCCCACATCGACAAGAGTTCCGACGATGGCGCGCACCATGTTGCGCAAAAAGCGGTCGGCGGTGATTGTAAACACCAGCCTCTCGCCCTCATCCTCCCAACGGGCATGGTCGATGCGGCAGATGTTGGTCTTAGCATCGGTGTGCAGCTTGCTGAAGCTTGTGAAATCGCTATAGTCAAACAGCCTGGAAGCCGCCTCGTTCATCGCCTCCACGTCGAGCGCATACGGAGGAGTCCACGAAAAATGGTAGTCAAACGGCGACTTGCGTTTGCCAATGAAATACTTATACGTGCGGCTTGTTGCGTCGAAACGCGCATGGGCGTCGTCAGCCACACGCACAACCGAATAGACGGCAATGTCGCGGCCCACGATGCTGTTGAGCGAGCACACCAAGCGCTTCACGTCGGCGATTTCCTCCGCAGTGTCGAAGTGTGCCCACATGCATCGAGCGTTCACGCCCGTGTCGGTGCGTCCGGCACCAGTAACCGCCACTGGCTGGCGCAACACCATCGACAGCGCGCGTTCCAGCTCCTCCTGCACGCTTACGGCATTCGGCTGGCGCTGCCATCCATGAAACGGAGTGCCGTTATAAGCCAATCGCATGAAGTAGCGGCAAGCCATCAGTCTTTCTCCAAATAAGTGTATCCGTAGAGACCCGAACGATAGTTGCTAAGGAACTCGCGTCCCTCCTCCGGCGTAATCTTTCCGCTCTTCATTGAGCGTGTAACCCATGTCTCGACGTTGCGCACCAGTTTTTTCGGGTTGTACTGCACATAGTCGAGCACCTCAGCCACCGTTTCGCCGTCGATTATCTGCTCAATCTCGTAGCCGTCCTTATGCACGCTGACATGCACCGTATTGGTGTCGCCAAACAGATTGTGCATATCGCCGAGGATTTCCTGATATGCACCCACAAGGAACACACCAAGATAATACGATTCGCCATTTTTTATTGGATGGATAGGCAAGGCGTTGGAGAAGCCGTGGCTCGATATGAAACAGTTGATTTTGCCGTCGGAGTCGCAGGTGACGTCCTGAATCGTAGCCGTGCGGGTAGGCTTCTCGTCAAGACGTGAAATCGGCATTATCGGGAACATCTGGTCGATTGCCCATGAGTCGGGAAGCGACTGGAACAACGAGAAGTTGCAGAAATACTTGTCGGGCAACATTTTTGAGATGCGCAGCTCCTCAGGCACATGTTTCATTGTCTTGGCAATGTCGTTGACCTCGCGCGCCACCGACCAGAACAGTTTTTCAATCTGCGCACGGGTGTGCAGATCGAGCATGCCGAGGCTGAAGCGGTCGAGCGCCTCCTCGCGTATCTGCAAGGCGTCGTGCCAGCTTTCGAGCAGCGACTGCTGTCCGAGGCGGTCCCATATCTGATACAGCTCGCGCGCCAGCTCATGGTCGGAGTCGCTCACCTCCTCATTGTCGTTCCACACGGGCAACTGGGTGGTTTCGAGCGTTTCTATTATCAATATTGAATGGTGGGCGGAGAGCGAGCGTCCCGACTCGGTTATGACGTTAGGCTGCTTGAGCCCGTTTTTCTCGCATGCGTCGACGATGGCAGAGATGGCATCGTTGGCATACTCCTGAATTGAATAGTTCATGCTGTTCTCGCTTGCGCTTGAACGCGTGCCGTCGTAATCCACACCAAGTCCGCCGCCGATGTCGATAAAGTCGATTGAGAAGCCCATCTTCGTGAGCTGCACATAGAACTGAGTAGCCTCACGCAGGGCATTCTTGATGCGGCGTATTTTGGTGATTTGACTGCCTATATGGAAATGGATGAGTTTCAGGCAGTCCTCCATCTTGTATTTAGCCAAAGCGTCGACAGCTTCCAGCAGTTCGCTCGAGTTCAAGCCAAACTTGCTGTGGTCGCCGCCCGACTCTTCCCATTTTCCGCTGCCCGAGCTCGACAGTTTGATGCGGATTCCGATGTTCGGACGCACACCAATCCGCTTTGCAAGGCGGGCAATCAAGTGCAGCTCGTTGAGCTTTTCCACAACGAGGAATATTCTGCGTCCCATCTTCTGCGCCAGCAAAGCCAGCTCCACATAGTTCTCGTCCTTGTATCCATTGCAGATAATGAGATTGTGCTCATCGATATTCGTAGCGAGCACAGCGTGCAGCTCAGGCTTCGAGCCGGCCTCCAGCCCGATGTTGAATTTCTTGCCGTGGCTCACGATTTCGTCGACCACCTGACGCATCTGGTTCACCTTTATCGGATAGATGATAAAGTTTTGCGCGCCATATTTATATTCCTCGGCGGCTTGCTTGAAGCATCGCGAAATCTTCTCGATGCGATTGTCGAGGATATCGGGAAAACGCAACAGCACCGGAGCGGTAATGTCACGAATCTGCAACTCGTCCATCAATTCTTTCAAATCGACGGATGCACAACCTTCACGCGGAGTCACCTGAACGTGACCATTGTCGTTGATTGAGAAATACTTCAGTCCCCAGCCCGTAATATTGTAGAGTTCGGCACTGTCCTCAATACGCCATCTTCTCATTATATCTCTGTCTGATTAAAAAATTAGTTTGCAAAGTTAATGAATAAACACGAGAAAAAAGAGCCGAGACGATGAATAAGTCGCCCCGGCTCAATATTTTCAATGTGTGTGCTGATTATTTAACCACAACTTTGACTGTTGTGCCGCCTACACGCACAATGTAGAATCCAGCAGCAAGACGGATTGTAGCCTCGCCGTCGACCGCAGCCACAGCCACAGTCTGACCTGTCATTGTGTAGACAGTCACATCGGCCGACTCTGCGACAACACGGATTGCGCCCTCTTCGCCTATAATCTTGACCATATCGGCCGTTGCATCGTCCACTCCCGACTCCAATTGACAATAGATTGACAATTTGGTGTCGACGGTTGTGGTCGACGGATTGTAGCAACGGAAACCATTATAGTTGAATTGGAGCAGATTGCGGGTGAATCCTCCTTGTGCAAGCATCTTGACAGCGCTGCCGTCAAACTCTACACTCCACTTGCCGTTGTCGCTGAGTGTCGACTCAACGCCAAGAGCATTTTTCTCGTTGCTTACAGCGCAGAGGTAGCCCGGCATAGCGGCACCAGTCTCTGTTTTCGTCGCTGCGTTGTAGAATGTGTAGTTGTCGCCGTCCTTGCCCACTGTAAACACAGCCACGTCTGTGCCGACTGACGGCACCACATTGCCGTCGACAACGACTGTAGTGCTCTGACGGTACTGCTTTGCAGCGTTCTTCACGTTCTGCACTGTCGACATTGCGTTGGTTTCGCTAACCAAAATCACCTTCGCGCCTTCCTTGAGCATTTCAGCGGAAGTGACGAGTTGGAACGCACCTTCGGCAGCAGGCTCGCCAGCCTTGATTACATAAGTGGCTGTCGACTCCTCGCCCTGCTTCTCACCGAGTTCTGAATGCACGGTCAGCACATATGTAATCTCGCCTGTCGCAGGAGCGGCAAGGGTCACGTCACATGGAGAATAGTCGTAGACATCGTCGTCATTGCAAGTTCCCACAATCATCGAGCCGCGATAGCCCTCAATTGTAACAATCTGAGTGCCTGTGTATGTGCCCTCAGCCAATGAGAATGTAGGAGCGGTAATCACCGGTTCCGGCACAATCTCAAACTCCGCCTCAATAGGCGCAGAAGTCAAAGAGCCGTTTGTCGCCGTGGCAGATATAAGATACTTGCCCACTTCCGAATATGTTTTCCTCCACTCCTCTGTTGCGGTGACGTTGTCTACCTCAACACCGTCTTTTGTCACTACGGCATGAATTGAAGCCACGTCGTCTGACTTCATGACAATGACTTCGACTTCGCCGTAATAAATGTGTTCATCAGAGTCCGGATTCAATGGATATCCAGAGATTCCGATGCCCGGCTCCTGAACTACATCTTTCGGAATTTCAGTGAAGTTGACAGGATAAACCTGAACTTGACCCTTGAAATACGCCGTCATGGCCGTCACGTCATAAATTTTGCTTTCATCCGCAGGGAATACGATAAATCCTTTGTCAAAGGCAACGATGGTGCCCGTATCGTCAAAAAGCGTAGTGACACCTTCTTCCGTGTCGAGCATCGCGTTGCGGATCACGACATAGCGGTTCTGCTTTTCGGCAGTGATTCCATCTATGGTCATTTCCTCAGGAGCCACACCCTTACCATTATCGGTGATTTCAGTGAGAACGGCATTAGTGAGTTGATAAGTGCCATTGAAATTGCTGAATTTACCCTTGACACCCGGAGCAAGCACAAAGCCGTTCACGCAGACTTTGTCTGGCTGTCCGTAGATAAGCATACCGTCGGTGCCGTCGGTAACATAAAGATTCTTTCCAGACTGATATGTAGCCGTCAGCGGGCAAGTAAACTCATATTCCGGCTCGGCATCAGCCAGACCTTTTGTATAGAATTCAGCAATCGACGCCACCTTGACAGCCTCCGGTTCTACCGGTGTCACATCGCCCACATAGTAGAATGCCGGACGGATATGGCTGTCCTGATAGCCTGTAGAGAATTCCGGAACACCCGGTTCAACCTTCGCATACCATATAAACGACATGAAATTGGTGAACTCGCCGTATGTAGCCTGAACCTTGCCACCCGTTGCGTCGGCAAATTTCCAAACCGCATCTGACGCGTCTTTGCCCACACGGAGGTTGTAGTATGTCTTCGTGCCGTTGGTCGACTTTTCAACTGTCACATACTTGCCGTCGGCACTCTGGATGGTGTAGCCTTCGCCCTGTTTCTTGATTGTGAACAAGTTGGCTGAAGAGAAACTTTCTGTGCCGTTGAGTGTGGTCTCGGTAGCAGCCACATAGTTGACGCTATAGGTTTCGTTCTTCATCATGTAGAACTTGCCGTCGTTCTCGCCGACAATGATGTAGTTGCCTTCCTTGACGTTTGCCACATCCATTGCCTCGTAGCCGACTGTCGGAGCTGCCGGAGCCTTGATTGTGAACGTAACGTTTTCAGCAGTCTTGGTTGTTGCACCGTCGGTTGCCGATGCGCTGACCTCATAAGAGCCGTCCTCGGTCACGTCGACCGAAACTGCCGACGTTGCGTCGCCGCCCTTCCACGCAGCGCCGTCCTTGGTCACTGCCCATGTCATCGAAGTGGCGCCTGCCGGATATGAGATTGCGACTTTTGCCGACTTATACTCAACGCCGTTCTCCACACCGGAAATAACCGGAGCCTTGAGCTTCGCAGGAGTGCTGCCTGCTTCCCACTCCACCGAGATGCTTGTCACATAGATAGCACCGAAATTGGAACGGATTCCGATAAACTGATAATCGCCCTCAACGACCAGTTCAGACTTTCCTTTGGCAATCGAGCCAATCAACACGCCCTGAACGTCAGCTGAACCGAAAAGGTCGGTGTCAGAAGAGTAGGCTGTCGATTTGCCATACACATCGATGGTGCGCCCACTGGCTGTAGCGTCGTCCCAAACCACAGTGATTTTTCTCACAGTTCCGGCCGAAGCCGTCGTAACGATTCCGCTGTTGTTTTTCTTTGAGCGCAGCTGAATTGCGCCAGCATCAGACTTGGCGGAATTGCCGGCATACACAGCCGACGATGTGGCTGTCACGTTGGAGAAATCCGTGTACGAGCTTCCTGTCGCCGTAAACAATTTGGCGGTAAGCACATCCGTCACAGTTGCGGCGTTGGCAAATCCCAATGATGCCAGCACTGCGAACATAATGAATAGATACAGTTTTTTCATAAAAGTTTTGTTTATGTTGTTTTAGTCTATTTTTATCTGCTCTATGCGTGTTGTTTTAAAGTGGTTTCTTCATCATTGCAAATGTATGTCAAAACGATTAAGAATGCAAGTGTTTTATCTTTTTATTTCCAAAATGTTATTATTTCTTCATAACAAGGCTGTCACTATGCGGCGAACAAATCATCACTGGAATTAATCTTTTCACGTTTTTCCAAGTCAAAACCACATAAATAGATAAATTTATGTAATTTTGCAAAATCAAAAGGAGGAATATTATGAAACGATTATTTTTAGTTTTCAGCATACTGCTCGCCAACTTGGCGGCATTCGCCGGCCCGATCGACGACAATTGCTCAACCATCTACGACAGCATTATTGCCGGCGATATCTCAAAGGCAGAGGATGCCGCTTCGAAAGTATACGCACAGAAAAGTGCGTGCTCGGCCACAAACCTTGCCGACCTGGCGATAATCTACCACCAGCTGGTCGACAAGTCGTCGGATGCCGTGACGCGCTACGACTATGTGCTGAAAACCATCGACTGCTACAACAGCGCTGTGGGCAAAGACTCAAACGCTGCCCATGCGCGATTCACAGAAAAAAGGGTGGACATGGATGCCGTGGCGAAAAACTACAATGCCAACCTGTCGAAATTCCAGCAGGCGGTGTCAGACTCTATGAACTTTTAAATTAAAACATAACAATGAAAAAAATCCTATCAATCCTTTCAATGCTTGCCGTGTGTCTGCTGATGGCTTCTTGCCAGACCGATGCCGACAAGGCTTGCTCCGAAATGGCAAAAAACATGAAAGACGGCAAAGTCGATGTCGTTGCAAAAACTGCCGCCGAGCTCTATTCGCAGAAAGATGACCTCAGCATCGACAACCTGTCAGACCTCGCCATCGCATTCCACTATCTTGCACAGAAAGAGTCGTCGGTCAGAAACGACGCGACCTACCTTTCCGACTATATCGAGAAGTCGCTCGACTGCTATATGGCTGTATATTCCGACGACGCCGACAAGGCTGAGAAAATTTTCAAAGAAAAGAATCAGGCACAACTCGGCAACGACCTGACAAGAATGAAAAAACAGCTCAAACAACTGCAGGATGCCGAACAAGCCCTAATCGACCAAATCAATTCATAAACCATTTTACAGATATCCAAGGGGTGTGAGAACTAAGCATTCCCACACCCTTTTGTTTTCCCCAATGCAGAGATGATTCCAACAATCATAGCCATCTATCTTTTCGCCGTAGGATACGGCATCTTCCGACGTTTCAACATGGGACTGGCACGCAACTCCCGAGGCCAGCAACTGCGGCGCTACCTCATCGCAGCCGTACAGGTTGTCATTCCAATGCTGCTCATGCGCCAAAGCTCATTCTCCCTGCCGGCTGTCTGCGCACTGCTGACTGCCACGCTGTGGATTGTCACCTACAACGTCTTGTACGACAAAACCAACCGGCAGACGTCGCCCGACTACGACAACCACATGGACATCGCTTTCGGTATCTATATTTTCGGATGGCTGTCGGCTCTGCAAGGCATCACAGCAGCATTGTCGCCGGCGGCAGCAGGCATCGTCACAGGACTTGCCGAAGCGGCAATTCTGATAATTCCGCTGGCTCATATCGGCTACTATTCCGTTTACCGCACATGCATCGACGATGCAGGAATGATTCCCATGCTCGACACATACGCATCGGAAACGGTCGAATATGTGCGGTCGCTCGGCATTGTGAAAGTAGTGGTTGTAGTAGCCGGATTTATTGGCTTGACTGCCGCTCTTGTGGCAGCCAACTGGCAGACGGCATCGCCTGCCGACACCACATGGTGGCTCTATGCCATCACCGCTGCGGTCTTCGCCTATTTCTCCGTCTACATCTGGAAACCGCGCCACGGACTGTTTGTGCGCACCGGTGTGGTCAATCTGTATATCGACGTGCGCGACTACTTCCGTGGCTCGCGCCGATACCGCACCGGCATGGAGCAACGCCTGAGCGACCTCTCGGTGACGCGCAATGCCGAAGGCGGAAAGCCACACACCGTGCTGCTGGTGATCGGCGAGTCGGCATGCCGCGACTATATGAGCGCGTTCGAACCCGACCAGCCGTGGGAAACAACCCCATGGGAAACGGCTATGAGCCGCGACAGGCGTCATTTCTCGTTTTTCCGCAACGCATACTCATGCGCCATGCAGACCGTCCCGGCGCTGGAACGGGCTTTGACCGAACGCAGCCAATACAACAACCGTGAGTTTTCCGACTCTGTGTCGGTTATCGACATCGCGCGCAAAGCAGGCTACCGCACAAGCTGGTTCAGCAATCAGGGGCATATCGGAAAGAACGACACGTCGGCAACTCTCGTGGCTTCAACCGCCGACCGCGCCGAGTGGACTCTTAGTTCGGTCGAGGCGCAATATGACTCTTCTCTCATCGACTTTCTCGACACGATTGACCCCACGGTCGACAATTTCGTTGTGCTGCACCTGATAGGCAGCCATTTCAACTATGAGAACCGCTATCCGGAATCTTACGCCAAAGCCAACGGGCTGCGCACCGACTTGGGCGATGTGGAATGCTACCGCAACTCCATCCACTTCACTGACAGCGTATTGCAGAAAGCCTTTGAAAAAGCAAGCCAACGCCTCAACCTCGAAGCGATGGTCTACTGCTCCGACCACGGAGGCATCCCCGACATGCGACGGTCGCCGCGCTTCCTCGGATTCAAGATGGTGCGCATCCCGCTATGGACCTACCTGTCCGACAGCTACATCGACCGCCATCCCGCCGTGGCGAAGGCTCTCGCCGACAACCGCGACCGATATTTCACCAACGACTTGCTCTACGACCTTATGTGCGGCATCTTCGACATCCGGTCAAACCACTACGACCCTTCGCAGTCACTGGCGTCAGCCGACTATTGCTACCAGCGCGCCGACATGCTGACATACGACAACCGCATCCGTGTGGCCGACGATGATTTGGACAAGGCATAAGCCGGAAAATCAAAATTTCAAGCAAAACAGTGTATTTTTTAGATGACTTCCCTTGGTTATGCGACAAAATTTGCCCATTTTTGTCGCATAATTTGCGACGTTATTCCAAAATATTGCTCGTATCTATTCCATAAGATAGTGAAGAAATCTCCTTTTTTCGCTCGGTTTCTCGGCTCAATGTAAAAAAGACGTTGTTAAAGAAGCGGAATATGTCGAACTTTACGACATTAAACAATGGCAACGTTGGCGGGCTATCGTCGCAGAGCGACGGCACTCCCACGACGCAGGCTGCGGCTCGGAAAATCAAAATTTCAAGCAGCTTGATTTTGTTTTTCTCTCGCCTTGCACTATCTTTGGATAAGACAGGCTGCGGCTCGGAAAATCAAAATTTCAAGCAAGCTTGATTTTGTTTTTCTCTCGCCTTGCACTATCTTTGCAAAAAAATTAATAATCAGAGTGGAAACGAAATATATCTTCGTAACGGGAGGCGTGGTTTCTTCGCTTGGAAAAGGAATCATTTCTTCCTCATTGGCGCGATTGCTGCTTTCGCGCGGTTTTAGAGTGACTATCCAAAAGTTTGACCCGTATATCAACATCGATCCGGGCACATTGAACCCCTACGAGCATGGCGAATGCTATGTGACTGTCGACGGCCACGAGGCCGACCTCGACCTCGGTCACTATGAGCGTTTCACCAACGTCCACACTACTCGCGCGAACAACATCACCACCGGACGTATCTACCAAAGCGTCATCGACAAGGAGCGCCGCGGAGACTATCTCGGCAAGACGGTGCAGATTATCCCTCACATCACCGATGAAATCAAACGCAACGTGAAATTGCTCGGAAACACCGGCAAATACGATTTCGTAATCACGGAAATCGGCGGCACCGTGGGCGACATCGAATCGCTGCCGTTCCTCGAGAGTATGCGTCAGCTGAAATGGGAGCTTGGCTCTAACTGCATCTGCATCCACTTGACATATGTGCCGTTTCTCAACGCCGCAAAGGAGTTGAAGACGAAGCCTACGCAACACTCTGTAAAGCAACTGCAGGAGGTGGGCATCCAGCCCGACGTGCTTATCCTGCGCACAGAAAAGGAAATCCCGACAGCAATGCGCCGCAAGGTGGCATTGTTCTGCAACGTGTCGCCCGACGCTGTCATCCAATCCATCGACATGCCGAGCATCTACGAGGTGCCGATGGGCATGCACGACCAGCATCTCGACGAGATTATCCTGAAAAAAACCAACACTCCATACGAGGGCGAGCCCGACATGAGTCAGTGGAAAAACTTCCTCGACAAGATGAACAATGCCACAGAGACTGTCACAATCGGTCTTGTGGGCAAATATGTCGAGCTTCAGGACGCATACAAGTCAATCAACGAAGCTTTGTTCCAAGCAGCCACCTACAACAACCGCCGTCTCAAGCTCGTGAGCATCCACTCCGAGAAGGTGAACGACGACAACGTGGAATCGCTGCTCAAGGACATGGACGGCGTGATTGTGGCTCCGGGATTCGGTCAGCGTGGCATCGAAGGCAAATTCTCTGCGCTTAAATGGTGCCGCGAGCACGACAAGCCTACATTCGGCATCTGCCTGGGCATGCAGTGCATGGTGATTGAGTACGCTCGCAACGTGCTCGGACTGAAAGATGCAAACAGCACCGAGATGAACCCGCAGACTCCTTACAACGTCATCGACCTTATGGAGGAACAGAAGAGCATATCCAACATGGGCGGCACTATGCGTCTGGGCGCATACGACTGCGTGCTCAAAGCCGGTTCGAAAGCGGCTGAGGCTTACGGCTCAACACACATCAGCGAGCGTCATCGCCACCGCTTTGAATTCAACGAGGAATTCCGCAAGCAATTTGAGGACGCCGGTATGAAATGTGTTGGCGAAAACCCTGACACACACTTGGTTGAAGTCGTTGAGATTCCAGAAAAGAAATGGTATATCGGCACACAGTATCACCCTGAGTACAGCAGCACGGTGCTTTCTCCAAACCCGCTGTTCCTCAGCTTCGTGAAAGCCGCCATCGACAATCAAAAGAAATAAAATAAATAACAGAAGAAAATAATGGACAAAAACACGATTCTCGGCTTGTTGCTGATGGGTGTGGTAATCTTCGGATTCTCAATGCTCAACTCGGGCGACGACCAAAGCAACCTGCCGACAACCGAAAAGACTGAAAAGGCTGACGCAAAACAGGCCACAACCGACATTGCCGACAGCCTCAATGCCAACGAGCTTGCCCGCATCAAGACCATCGTGCGCCAATACGGCAAGCAGGACGGCGACAAGATGGTGCTGACAAACGACAATGTGAATTTCACCGTCGCTTCCGACAGCCTTACCGGCTCGGTTATGATGGACGGCAATATGACCGTGGCTCTCTCTGATTTGCAGCACGCTCCGTCGGCCGACAACCGTCTGCTCTACAACGCGGCGATGAAGAAGGTGCGCGACGCCGCCGAAAATGTGGCTAAATACTCCGACTTCGTGCAGTTTGTTGGAGGTGGAAACAAGACCGTAAAACTTGAGAACGAGCTGCTGACGCTCGACCTCTCTTCGAAAGGCGGTCAAATAGCGAAGGCTACGCTGAAGAAATACAACGCTTTCCAACATGGAAAAGATGGCAACTGCGTGCTTTTCGACAGCAAGCACAACTCTTACGGCTTCGCCATCAACACCGACACACACCGTTTCGACACCAAGGAGTTCAACTTCACTCCGGTGCAGGAAAACGACTCTACGGTGCTGATGAAACTCGACTTCGGAAAGGGCGTTTACTTCGGCATCCGATATACGCTTCCTAAAAACAGCTATCTCGTGCGTATGGAGGTGGTGCAGCAGAACATGGCTGCCGTTATCTCTTCCAACGTGTCGACTATGGACTTTGAATGGAACCAGAAGATGATGCGCCACGAGAAAGGTCAGACTTTCGAGGAACGCAACAGTGGTGTGTTCTACAAATTTTCGGGCGACAACGTGGAGAACCTCAGCGAGACAAGCAACGACGAGGATAAGACCAACAACCACTTGAAATGGGTGGCGTTCAAATACCAGTTCTTCTCTTGCGTGCTTATCGCCGACCAGCACTTCATCGGAGCCGCTCCTATGAAAAGCGCTGTCATCGACAAGAACAGCGAGGAGCACAACGACTTCCTCAAAGACGTGTCGTTCAACAGCTCGCTTGAATACAACGTTAACAATCCGAAACCAGCGGCGTTCAACTTCTTCCTCGGCCCGAACGAGTACAAACTGCTCTCGTCGTTTGACGACAAGATCTCGCCCGATGAGGATTTGGAACTCACTCGCCTGATTCCGCTTGGATGGTCAATGTTCCGCTGGATAAACACTTGCATCATCATCCCTATCTTCAACTTCTTGGGAACGATGAACTTGAACTACGGAATCATCATCCTGCTGCTCACAATCTTCATCAAACTCGTGCTCTTCCCGCTCACCTATAAGAGCTTCTCTTCACAGGCGAAGATGCGCGTGCTCGCTCCCGACATCAAGGAAATCAATGATAAATACCCTGGCAACGAAAACGCGATGAAGCGCCAGCAGAAGATGATGGAGCTTTACAACCGCGCGGGTGCCAACCCGATGAGCGGATGTCTGCCGATGATTCTGCAATTGCCAGTCTACGTGGCTATGTTCTCATTCCTGCCTTCATGCATCGAGCTGCGCGGAGAGTCGTTCCTTTGGGCTTCCGACCTGTCGGCGCCCGACATGATTCTCGAATGGGATGCAAACATCCCTGTCATCAACTGGATTTTCGGACACCATCTGAGTCTCTTCTGCTTACTGATGACGGGTGTGAACATCATCTACACCTACCTCAACATGCAGGCAAACCCGAGCAACAACCAGATGCCGGGAATGAAGTGGATGATGTACCTGATGCCGGTGATGTTCCTCGTGTTCTTCAACGACTATGGAGCCGGTTTGAGCTACTACTACTTCATCTCTCTGCTCATCACAATCGCTCAGACATACGCTTTCCGATTCATCATCAAGGAAGACAAGGTGCGCGCCAAGATGGCTGAAAACGCCAAGAAACCGCACAAGAAGAGCGGATTCATGGCTCGCCTCGAGGCTGCCCAGAAACGACAGGAGGCGATGCTCCGCGAACAGCAGAAACGCAAGAAATAATTCTGACTATTGCCCTGCGGCAATACTTTTATAACCAAAAGGACTGACACCACGTGCCAGTCCTTTTTGGTTATATATGCTCAACGTAAAAAAGACGGAATACGTGAGCTCTGCGCCACGAAACAATGTCAACGCGCGATGCGGCTATTCTACCACAATCTTCCGTGTCTTGCCAGCCACATGCACCAGGTAAATTCCGGCCGACGGAACGGTCACGACATTATCTTTTCCTTTGTAGATTAGCGTGCCGTTGACGCCATAGACCTCTACCGATGTAAAATCTCCGCTGATTTCAATCTGATTGCCTATCACTCTGATTGTGTTGCCGTCAGCCACGGTGTCTTCCACTCCGGAGAACCCACTTATGTTGCTGAATTCATTCCAGACTTCCGCCAGCTTATAGGCGATGACAGATATAACTGGAACAATCAATTCGCAGTTAGTTTTATTGACACCGTAAAACACTCCGCCGGAGCCACACACTGGCGGAATTTCAGCCAACGATATTATCTTTTCCAAGCCGCTGCAATCGGAAAAAGCATTTTTCCCGATGCGCGTCACGCTGCTCGGCAATGTCAGCTCGGTCAAGCCGCTGCAACCCTGGAAAGCATATTCCCCAATGCTCCACACGCTGTTTGGCAATGTCAGTTCGGTCAAGCCGCTGCAGCCTCGGAAAGCAGAAGCCACGATGCGCTCCAAGGTGTTTGGCAATGTCAGTTCGGTCAAGCCGTTGCAACCTTCGAAAGCACAACCCCCGATGCTCGTCACGCTGTTGGGCAATGTAAGTTCGGTCAAGCCAGTACAACCCTGGAAAGCATACCACCCGATGCTCGTCACGCTGTTAGGCAATATCAGTTCAGTCAATTCGCTGCAATAATAGAAAGCATATTCCCCGATGCTCGTCACGCTGTTCGGCAATATCAGTTCGGTCAAGCCACTGCAACCGCGGAAAGCACCATCTCCTATGCTCGTCACACTGTTCGGTATGACACTGTTTTTGCATCCAACAATCAATGTATTGGTTCCCGTTTCAATTATTGAATTGCAATTATCCCGGGAGTCATAGCGTTTGTTTCCACCGTCTACTGTAATCTTTTCCAAGCCGCTGCAACCACCGAAAGCATAATCCCCGATGCTCGTAATGCCATCTCCGATTGTCACTGTTTTTATTCCATAATCCTTAAAAGGCGAATCGTCATAGCCATAGTTCCACATTTCGCCACTTCCTGACAACGTGAGGTTGCCTGAATCGTCGAGAGTCCATGTTATTGAATCTCCACAACGCCCGGATGCTGCGGCAAATACATTGGCACACATTAGCACCGACGATAAAAAGGCTATCGTCAGAATCATAATTTTCCGTTTCATTACTATTTGTTTTTAGAGTTTTCTGTTGTTTTTAATATCTCCAAATTATAAGTGCCTGCATCAAGGATTATTCCGATTTTCCTCGATTACCGCCACAAAGCGAATGTGACATCGTGTTGTCGCAATCGGCGACAGTGTCGCTAAGTGAAATGTTTAACCATGGATTCTTCATGATTTTGGGACTCTTTATGTTTTGGGGACTCTTCATGTTTTTGCAATTTGTTTTTCGAATCTGCAAAATTAACAAACAAGAACACAATAATTACCCCCCCCCGTTAATTTTAGTTAATTATGTTGCAAAACATTTTCCCATAGGCTTGGCGTGTTGTCGGTAAGAATAAATGATGCCGAGAATATATCGCAGGGAGGTGCGCAATGTGTTCATACCCGTTCCCTTTTTCACATATCCACCTCTGTGAAACGATTGAAAGTTCGACCGTCTCTTGTAACCTTCCCGAAAAACATCTTTTCAGGGCGCACCCAATATGCCTTCTGTCCATACAAGGCTTGATAAACCACCATGCGTTCCAACGTCTCTGAATCAAAGGCGGAATGGAAGAACTTATACTTTCCGCCCTTGAAGTGCTGAAAATACCGATATTCTTTTACCGGACAGTCCATAAGCATCTTTTGGGCAAGCGGTGCGTACCATGCCTTCACCTCCTGCTCTGTTGGTGTGTGGCCGCCCGGGAAACGGAACACATTGCTGTAGTGCTCCATAAACAACGGGCAGAAATGGGCGATGCTGTCGTGCTCGCCAAAAAGTCCCCATACGCGGTCTTTGTAATATGGGTTGCAGCAATCAAATTGTATGGCTTCCAATTCGGCAAACTCCTCAATCAACGTCTCGTCAATGACCAGCCGCTGATTGCCGTCCCTTCTCGGTGCCTTGTATTCGTGCTCGCCGACGCGCTGCTTCAAAAATTCGGTCATCTTGAAATGAGGATTGCCAAGCAAGGCCGGTATGCCCACCACAGGGGCAAGCATCTGGGCAAGGAATGCTCCGCAGCTGTTGCCAAGAAGCAAGTCGGGCTGCTCCCGGTCGATGATTGAGCGAATCTCCTTCAGTGCCTCCTTGGGATGCAACGGCAGGTCTGGTGTCAGCACAACTGCCGACCCCTCGAAAGCCTCCCGCAACGCCTTTGCCATCGCACAACTTCCCGTGGCAAAAAATCCATGCAGGAACAGTATTTTCTTCTGTATTGTTTCTTCCATTAAATTCTTTTATCTTTCCGTTGGCAGCCTATACGGCCGCCTAATCAATCTCGAGACACTGCTTGATGGCGGCGCGGATGGCGGCGGAGTCGGCATTGTCGCGCTGAAGGATGGTGAATATCGATTTGATATATTCATCCTTGTTCTGGCAGCCGCACAGCTGCGCCACGTTGCTCTGCACAAGCATCGTTTTCTGGTTGTAGACACGCAACACGCTGCGATAGTCGCCCTCCTGGACATAGCGGTTGAAGTCGCGGCACAGTCCCTCATAGATTGCGCGCGGACGTATCTCCTGTCCAAGATGGTCGAGATGGTCCTCAAGGGCGTTGATGTTCTGAAAACGGCGGTCAACGACCACCTCGATGGTGCGTTTCACTTGATGACGGGTGTGCATCAACGCCTGCTGCCGCAGTTCTGCCTTGAAGAGTTTGAGGATGTTGCCACGCACATGCGAAAAGGCCTTCACATCATCCTTGCCGTGCACTCGCGCCACAGTGCGTATCACCCCTTCAAGCATCATTATATTCTCAATTTCAGCCACATCCGGCACATAAATCTTCTTCTGACGCAGATAGTCAACCTCATTGGCATTGCGCCGGTCGCGGTCAACGATGCCGCGCGAGTCAAGATGATGGAAGCCTTGAATGTCGTTGACGGAGCGCACCGTTTCTATCACCTTGTTGCAGCTTCCCATCGGCTTCACCGTGTACTCCGGGAAAATCAGCGAATACAGCCTGAAATCAAGGCTGTGGGTGCTGTCGCCCTCCACAAAAAGCACCGGTTTGCGGCTGCCCATAAGGTCGATTATCAGCTGGTCGCTCAGCGACTCGTGCGGACGGATTATCTCATAGTCCCACGTTTCCGCCTGGATGTTGCATCCTCTCACCCACACCGTGACGTTGTCGGTGCGCGACGTAGGAAACTCGATGTCGTGGGTCATGTAGACAAACGTGCAGTCGGGGCGGTGCCCCTCGATGGTTGTCCAAAGGCTTTGCGTGATGCTGCGGTGCAGGAAAAGCGTAGGCGAGTCAACAAAAATCACGCTGCCCTTCGGAGCATACAGCGTCGCGCCGATATAGAAGAACACGGCTTTCTCGCCCGCCGACAGCTGGCGTGGATTGAAGGCATTGTCGCCAAGACGGTTGGTAAACTTGATTTTACCGCCCGACCTCTGCACATCGTTTTTCGGAAACACTTCCTTCCACAGTTTCACAACGGCATCGATTTTCGTGCGCGGCAACGGGATGTCGGCGGCTGCGCCGATACGATTCATCTTGTAGGTGAACATATCGTTCATCTCATCGTTGAGCAGCATAAACAGCAGCATCTCAAACTCTGTCTCGGCTACGGGTTTCACAAACTGCACCGACTGCAGCGCCTGCTGATAGAACGTTGTGACCGACTGCGCCTGTATGTCGCCGTCTTTTATCGGATACAAGGCTTTGAGAGCGGAAATTGTGAATGCACGGTTGCCAAGGTCGGCAATCATCCGGTTGACGAAGCGTGTCTTGCCAGAGCCGTTGGCTCCGACCACTGTGATTTGCTGGCGTCCGTTGAGCGACACCGGCTGCTGCCCGTCTATTCGTTTCGGAAGCGTTATGTCCATCGTATTCAGATTTTTGTCAGCGTAAAGTTACGCACTCCTTTTGAGACAAGCAAGAGCTTAAGCATCAAGGGCATGCGACGGTTGGCAGAAATGCTGTTAAATATTATTAATCCACTTGCTTGACAATAAAAATTCAAATAGCTTTGTCATTGGAAATTAAGCCATTTATTATGAATACACAAAGAACAGCTAAAGCAGAAACATCAGACAAAAAGATAAAGAGGATTATGATTTCTGAGAATTGCAATCTTTCAAGCAAATTGTCAGAAATTAGGCATCAGAATTCGACTGAATTGATTGTTTCGATTGTTAACAATGTAACGGTTATGGTTGACAAGGGCATCGTTCTTGATGATTACACACATCTATTAATTAAAGCTGGCAAATTAAACATAGATGTCTCGCTGACGTTAGGGAAGCACAGCGAACTGATTATTTCGCCAGGCTGCATAGTCATAGGAACTGGAAATATTGTCGGCAATTTTTCCCACCTCTCAGCTCCGATAGAGAAAGTGTTTGAAGAAAGCGTCAATGTTACGGGATTTTGGACAAACGACCGCGTCTACCCACAGTGGTTTGGAGCTGAAGCCTACGACTGTGAAACGCCAGAGCTGCCGACTGGGCAGGAACTCTCCGATAGCTCAGAGGCAATCGAGCGTGCCGCCAAGATGACGTGTTGCGGTGAAGTTTTTCTGCCAAGAGGCGTGTATTTCCTTGACAAGCCAATAAACTTGAGTTGTGGCGTGACAATAGCTGGAGAAACTGGCATCTACAAAGATGATGTCAACGGAACTATTTTAATTGCTAAAATGGATTATGACGCTATACAATGGTCCACATCGTCAGATAATAAAAATCAAGAGGAGGAAATTAAAGAGGAAGATATGCGCTATGGCAATTATCTGTTTCACATAAATATTAAATGGGGAAAACAGCCAAAAGAGCGTAAAGACTGGAATTCCCCAACATGGGAACTGGGCTTCACACAAATGTGCACGACGATAAAGAATTTGAGAATTATCAATAGAACGGCTCCACAAGACGAACCCATCGACAGATTGCCGGCGTGTGTGCTTACGGGAGCTCCTTCCGCCTTCGACAATGTGATTTTCAATGATTTTTGTCAAGCCGTGCGCTATGTTGACGAATATATTGACAACAAGCGAGTGACCAACTGCACGTTCTATTGCGACCCGCCACTATATGTGGGAAATTTGCAATTTTTCGCTTTCAACCTCGGGTTCCTTGGCGATGGAGTGCTGTTTGAGCATAATGCCGTTCACGAAGGCAAGTACAACAAAGGGCTGCGTCTTAACCACTGCGGTGGAGCAAGCGTCAATTCAAACATTCTGAACGCAGACGTGCTTATAAACAAGAGTATGGCAGTTGACTTCTCTTCCAACCATATGGAAGGAAATAAGACCGTAGAAATTAAAAGTTCCCAAGTTGCGCTTCGAAGCAATTACATATGGATAGGCAATCAACCGGCAGTAAGGATTTATTCCGACAGCTATGGCAATAAATCTGTTGTCACGATGGACGGCAATGTGTTTCTGTTCAAAGATACAATAACCGACAGTTCAAAGGATGAGTCTCTGTTTGTCTGCGATGCGGAGATTGCCATTGATGAATTTTCAATCCTGAACATCAGCAACTGCTATCGATATCGGAGTGGACAGAATTTTGGCGACACTCGGACATTTGGAGTACAGGTTTACAAAATCAAAAATAACTCGTTATTTTCGGAACTTGAAGAGTTCAACAATTATTCCTATGCCCTATCGCAATCGTCATGCATTTGTGGAGGCTTTGCCGTGATTGGAGCTCCATTCGCCACAGCCGTCTCTGACTGCCAAATTGATCCGATTGCGATGCTTAACGGAGATGTTAAATGGATAGGAGAAACAGGTGAATATTCATATTCAGCTCAAGTCCTTCTCGACAAAAAGCGTGGCATTGGGCTGTCGTCTGTCGACTTTAATTGGTGGGTAAATGATGATGGCGGGCATACAGCTTCATCGGCTACAGTCGAAAAGTACGAAAAAAAAGATAACGATAAAGATGAAGATGAAGATGAAGATAATGGTAGGGGAGTGCTGATAAGTCTTGGCAAAGCAACAGGGAAATATCTGTTGCGACTGTTCCGCATCAGGCTTGACAAAACAGAATACAAATATGTCGACATACCGATTTGTGATTCCCAATACATTTACGACAATGGAGTGTCGGTGAATGGATTTGGATGGAAGAACAGCGATGAAAAGGGAAGCGTAATAATCACGAATCCTCAGATTAAACGATTCGAGATTCGACAGAACAATGTCAACGTAGTGATTGTTGGAAGAATAACCCCCGACACGGATAGTTGGGAAGATGGCGATGTAATATATATTCCTGCCACAAGTTCAATAAAAATAGTTAACCATTAAAACCAAGGATATGAAACGAAATGCATTTTTATCAGTATTAGCATTGTTGTTGGTCACTGTTACAGGTGCATACGCCAAAACAGTTTCAGTACATGTCACAGAGCCAGGCACGTTTGCCGAGGAATTGGCAAAGCAATGCGATTGGACTACAGTCGACACCCTTACCGTAAGTGGACCGATCAATGCCGATGATGTTCGGCAAATAAGGAAAATGGCGAATGGCATGGATGCCATTTGGCATCCAATAGATCACGAACACCAGAATGGTCCATATCTCGTTGTAAGCCGTATTAGCAACAGAGACGGCAAGTTGGTCAGGGTAGACCTTACTGACGCCACATTTACCGCGAATTTTGAAAAATTCATTTTTTACTATAACGATGCAAAGGAAATCATTTTGCCAAAGCAGTATAAAACCAGGTCTGTGAAATTTGCCAATCAAGCATTTTATAATTCTAAGATAGAGACGATTGGCAATTTTCCAGAGAATGTGTTTTGCATAGGAGATAGTGCCTTCTTAGACTGTAAGAATTTGAAAGGGTTGGACTGGAAGAACGTTGCAACCATCGGAATTCGAGCTTTTCGTGGGTCAAGTATGAAATTTGAGAAATTTCCCGAAAATCTGACACGAATTGAGAAATATGCATTCTATGGAACAAAGAATGTCATTAGTGCGCCATTTCCTGCCAGTCTGACATATATTGGAGACTATGCTTTCTGGGGTTGCACACTGCCACCAGAAATAAATTTGACAGACGTGAATGTAGGATCTAAAACGTGTTTTTGTGGTACGAATGGTGTAAAATCAATAACACTGACATATACTCCAAATTTCGATGACAGCCATCTACCTAAAGCACAAAGTTTTGAACACATGAAAGAGTTGGAGACAGTGAAGATTACAACAGACTTTTTTTTACAAGCTAATTTCAAAGAATGTTCCAATTTAAAGAATGTGCACATACCCAACTTGGGAAATATCGATGACTGCAATTTGGTGAATGAAGTACATTTTGATCATTCTGATTATAGCACCGGATATTATAATTATGTTCTGAATTTTTCTAGGTTATTAAAAGTTGATAGAAGATATTATGGACCTGACTATGCCTCAACGACATACGGACTGGCGACCATGGACGGAGCCTTATATCGTTTTGTCGGCTCAAATCAATTGTCGAGATTGTTAATGCTGCCTTCCGGAACTACGTCATATACATCTCCTTCAAGATGTTACTATATCAACAACAACGCATTCCAACATTGTGGAGGCCTTGAATATCTAAAATTGACAGAGGCCCAAATTAGCAACACCGCACTGAACGAGTATTTAAGAAACACAAAAATTGAGATTCCAGATGACAATCCATACCTTAGAAAAGGAGAGAATGGCTTTATATATAGCTTTAGATATAATTACGAGAAACAGGAATGTATTATGTTTGCAACCTCTGATGTCCAATCATCCAGAACATTGGTGGTCGACGCTCCAATTTTTGATAAAAACAGTCTGTTGCTTGAATATCCGGAATTGACCAAAGTAGTTATCAAACAAGATGTAAACGACGTAACATATCTATTTCCAAATGCGATAAACTTAAAGCGAATAGAGTTTGAGTCAACGACGCCTCCAGATGTTAATGATTTAGACAATACTCTTGCCGAAATGCAGAAACACGCTTATGATGACGACTACTTCATCATCGTGCCCAAAGGCTCGGAGATGAATTATATGAACCATCCGTTCTGGTACAGATTCCTTGTTAAGAGTTCCGACAGCGTGGCGGACATTTCGTCAGATGAAATGAAAGTGACGGTTGACGGCCGCATGGTTAGAATTGCTGGAATTGATGAAAAAGAGAGTGTTGAAGTGGTTAATGCATGCGGACAAATTGTGTATTCGGGTGCTGATCACGAAATCGCGATGCCTTCGGCTGGGATTTACATTGTACGTGCCAGTTCTCATGTCCGCAAAGTGATTGTCAGATAGCGGAGTCCTATAGCTCTTGGATAAGAATGCTCCGACCAAACAAACAATTTAAATGACCTACCAAAATATTTCAGCCACGACATGGAAAGGGAAAAGGGTGATGGCTACCACTGCGTTGAGCGTGATGAGAAGCACGGTGCGGTCGGCGCGTTTCATCGCCGCCTCAATGTTGCCGGCGCGCAGCATGCGGCGTGCAGTAACGGCTGAGCGTATCGACATCCATGACAGCGGAAGCAACAGATAGAAAAACGGACTGCCGAGCAGCGAGAGCGGCGCGAACACATTGAAAAACGACAAAGCGATGATTACCGTCGTGACAACAGCGGCACGCAGATGCGTGGGGCAATGGCGCACGGCATCATCAGCCGCCCGATGCTTCTCAACGACCTTTACACCAAAGATTTGCGCGAACTCAGGCACGAGTCTTGCCTCTGTCCATTGCGGCAGCCCTTGGCGCCACACCTTCGTTTCCGCCGCAAGTCCATACGCGGTCAATTCCTCAAGGCTGAACGGACCTTCGCTATTTCCGTCCTTTATCATCCAATACTTCATACGGCAAAGTTACTTATTTTCCTCAAAAGAATCATCGTTCAGAGCATCTTTTCAAGGATGTCGAGAGCGTGGAGCATATCGGCATGAAACGTGGCGTGCGAACGCAGAAAGTCTGTGCGGCCGTCTGCCAGCAAGGAATACAGCTCAGGATTTATGTCGTCGGCAAACGAGGAAATGGCATACTCGATGTCGTCGCGCTGCCAGTCCATTGTTGAATGGGCATAGACACGCTCCTTCTGGTGCAGGAAGCAATAGGCGGTCTCGATACCGGCGCGCGTAATCATCGGTCGTAGCCCTCCGGACGAATTTGACGCTGCTCCACGCTGTAGACGTAGCCATGGCTGAGAAGATACGCCTTCAGCTGCTCCGGGTCGCGGTTGTAGGCATAGCAGATCTGTTCGAGCGAGTCAAACTCCTCGTCGCGCAGCAGCATATTGATTGTTGACACAAGTATTGCGGGGTCGGTTGGCAGATAGTCCATATTCTTGTCGTTTTTTTCACTCCATCAGCGGTGCCTCCACAGCATCGTCGCTCTGCTCCTGAAGGAAGAGGAAGTAGTCGGAGAACGAGCGTCCCTCCTTGAGCAGCAGGTCGAAATTCTTTTCACTGATAAACACAGGGCGCACCTGACGCGGAATGACAACCTGACGGTCGGCAAACAGTTGACGGCTGTAGTCCTCAAGGTCGGCGTAGCTGGTGAATCCCTTGATTATGATTATTCCGAGTTGTCCATACGTCTGACGGTCGATGTCGAAATCGCGCACAGCATAGTTCGAGAAGTTGTGGCGTGCCACGTCGAAGAGCAGACGGTTTGACGACACGCTGTCGACAGGATACGTGAGCAGACAGATGTGCGGACCCTCGCGCGACGTGTCAAACGGCGTATACTCCGTCGTGGAGTTGACCGCCGCAGTGTCGTTTGTGAGCCGTATCGACCAAATCATGCCACGCACGTTGCCTCCGGCTCCCGAATTCGGTTTTCTGCCTTTGGCAAGATCCTTCAGAATCGACGAGGCGAGCGGTGTGATGTCGGTGTCGGGATAGCGTACAAGCAATTCCTTGAGCGTTTCCTGGAAACGGTCGTATTTCTTCTCCGAGAGGTAGGAAAGTGCGTCGAGAAGCATGAACTTAGGCATAATTTTCGACAACGGATATCGGTTCATAATCCCCTGATACCCCTCATGCACCGCTGCGTTGCGGTTTGCAAGATAGTCGGCATACGTCTTCTCATACATCCGCTCCTGCTCGCTCTCCATGTTGCGCAGGTTTTCGACATAATTCGGGTCGGCGAGAGCCATACCATATTTCGTGTCAGCAAAGTCGGCAAGAATCTTCTGCCGGCATGTCTCTGCCTTGTCGGCATAACCATAGCGCACATACATCAGATACATATTATAATATATGTCAAGGCGATACACATTGTCGGGATAGCGGGTCAGCTGCTCGTTGAACGCGGCTTCGGCGGCATTCACATCCTCAAGTTTGTCCTTCAGGATTATGCCCATATTAAACAGTCCCTCCTGCACGATGTTGTGAGAGTTCTGTATTTCCTCCTCCGTTTTTGGAATCTGCACCAGATAGTATTCCGGGAAGTGCGGATCCTGCTCATGCGCCAGCTGCTCCTCGTTTTTCTTACGGGCGGCAATCTCCTCGTCGCTTAGCGGATTGCCGAGCGAGTCGACCATCTCTTTCTGCTTGTCGTCGTCGCCATAGTCTGCCTCCGAATTGAAGTCGCCGACAGAGAATGTGGTCTTGTTGGCACGACGCCAGTCGTCTTCCAACTTACGGCTGCCCCAGCGGCGCTGAAACTCCGTCTTGCCGGCATTTTTAGTGGCAGTGTTGTAGAAATACCACGACTTGTCGGTGTTGAGCGTATAGTTCTGCGTGTTGCTCTTCAACTGGCTTCCGGCAGCGTCGGGCCGCGACGCAAGCGCCTGCAGCGCAGCCTCCTCAGCAGCTTTCTTCTCCTTGTCTTTCAACTCTTTCACCAATCTGTCAGCCACTTTCTGCTGCTCCTCCGGCGACAGTTTTGAAAGCGCCAGCAACGAATCCTGCAGCGTGACATTCTGCGAGTAGACAGCCAGTTCGTCGAGCACGTCGCTGCGCTTCTTCAGCATCGCATAGTTCTGATAGTCCTCCGGCAGCTGCGCCACGCCCTCAGAATAGCAAGGCTGCGCCTTGTCATATTCATAGCGGTCGAAATAGAGTCCGCCGAGCGTAATCTGGTTTATAGCCTTGTCGATGCCGTTGCGCGTGCTTTTCTCATTGGCAAGCACATAGTTTTTTATGGCGTTTGCCGTGTCGCGGCGCGACAGGTAGAGATTGCCTATGGCATAGTATATCTGGTCGAGGTATTCTTTGTTGCGGTCCAACCGCGCCATGCGCTGCAACGACCTTACCTCTGAATTGATGTTCTGTCCGGTGTAGACCTCGCTCTGCTTGATGCGGGCGTTGAACTGCGTGCGGTAGGTGGCGCTCGACGCTCCTGCCACCGACTTGAACATACGGTAGGCGGCTGCCTTGTCACCGTTGGCCTCATAAACCTGACCGAGCAAAAATGCCAGACGCGTCTTCTGTGCGCCGCCAGTGTCTTTGTACGCCGCAAGCAGCACAGGCGCCGCCTTGTCGTATTGGCGCGTCTTCACGAGGAAGTCGGCATAAGCCGTGTTGTACATCGTGCGCAGCCGCTTGTTCACAAGCTCGTCCTGCTTCAGCCGCGACAACACGTTCTCAGCCTCGTTTGTCCATCCCAGCGCGCAGTAGCTGCGCAGCTGCCATATCTTCGCCTCTGTGACGAGTTTCGGAAGCCATGGGAAATAGCGCTCCACATACATAAACGTAGCCGCCGCCGCGGAGAAGTCGCCTTTCAGATACTGCGCCTCGCCCATCAGCCGCCACGCATTGTGGAGAAACGGGTTGTACTCGTTACGCTTCAGATAATCACGATATTTCGGGTCGCGCATCTTGCTGCGGTCCTTCTTCGGTTTCTTCTGGATGGAATGGAGGGCGATGGCTTTCTGCATCTTCTCGATTGTGCGGTCGAAACTCACCGACGGATGCGTGGCTTTGTCGTCGGCAAACGACTCGGCGGGATGCACATAGACGAAGTCGGAATAGTCGTCCTCATATTCCTCCTCCATCTTCTTCAACTGCTCCTTATAGTGCTGCTCTCCGTTGAAATAAACGTTGTAGCGGGTGGTGAACGACTGCATAAAACGGGAGCCGGCGGTGTTTTTCTTCGTGCTGCACGACAGCAACACGGAGCACAACACTGCCACCACAACCGTCAAATATGTCGCCGTCCGGCACTTCATACATAATATTAACGCTCGCGCACGCTTTTTATTTCAGTGCGGCATTTAAAAAAATCGCCCCACCACCGCCGATTTTCCCAACTGTATATTTGCGCAATAAAAATTAATGTCTAATTTTGTGAAACTAATAACAAACAAAACTATTATCATTTAATCTTAAAGATATGGCTTTTCCTTTTATTACCGCAGAACAGGCGGCTGAATTGGTGAACAACGGCGACAATGTCGGTTTCTCTGGTTTCACCGCTGCCGGCACGCCTAAATTTGTCGCTCCTGCAATCGCAGCTAAAGCGAAAAAAGAACACGAAGCCGGACGTCCGTTCAAAATCAACGTATTTACAGGTGCTTCGACCAATGACTACATCGACGGCGAGCTTGCACGTGCCGATGCCGTGAATTTCCGCACGCCGTATCAGTCATGCAAAGACACCCGCGCACGCCTCAACGCTCACGAAATCAACTATTGCGACATGCACCTCTCTCAGCTTGCGCAGAACCTCCGCTACGGATTCTTCGGCAAGATGGACATGGTGGTAATCGAGGCTGGCGACGTGACCGACGACGGCGAAATTCTGCTCGGTCCTGGTGTGGGCAACATCCCTTCGCTCGCTCACCTTGCCGACAAGATTGTAATTGAGCTCAATGAGCATATCCCGGCTGAAATCCGCGGTCTGCACGACATCTACATGCCGCTCGACCCGCCTTATCGCCGCGAGATTCCTATCTATAAGCCAAGCGACCGCATCGGTTCTCCGGTGCTGAAAGTCGACCCGTCGAAAATCGTGGGTATCGTAAAAACTTACAACACTGACAAAGTGCACGGATTCTCGCCTATCGACGAGACCACTATGCGCATCGGTGCAAACGTTTGCAAATTCCTCATCGGCGAGCTCCGTGCCGGACGCATCCCTAAAGAATTCCTGCCGTTGCAGTCGGGCGTGGGCAACATTGCCAACGCCGTGCTCCACGGTTTGGAGGAAAGCCCGGAAATTCCACAATTCGATATGTACACCGAAGTGATTCAAGACGCCGTACTCGACCTTATGGAGAAGGGCAAATGCCGCTTCAGCAGCACATGCTCGCTCACATTCTCCGACGAGACGATGGACCGATTCTTCAAAAACGTTGATTTCTTCCGCGACAAGGTGCTTATCCGTCCGGGCGAAATCTCAAACAACCCTGAGATTATCCGTCGACTTGGCGTGATTTCTATGAACACTGCTCTCGAAGCCGACATCTTCGGCAACGTCAACTCAACCCACGTGGTGGGCACCAAGATGATGAACGGTATCGGCGGCTCCGGCGACTTCACTCGCAACGCCTATATCTCTATCTTCAGCTGCCCGTCAATCACAAAAGAGGGCAAAATCAGCAACATCGTGCCGATGGTGTCACACATCGACCACAGCGAGCACTCTGTGGCTGTGCTCATCACCGACCAGGGTATCGCCGACCTCCGCGGAAAGGATCCGTTGCAGCGCGCCGAACTCATCATCGAGAACTGCGCACACCCGGCCTACCGTCCGTTGCTCCGCGACTACTTGAAGCTGAGCAAAGGCGGACACACGCCTCACACCCTCAAGGCTGCCTTCGCATTCCACGAAGAGTTTAACGCTTCAGGCGACATGCAGAAGACCGACTTCTCGAAATTTGCATAATAAACTACGCATAAACACCATCTAAAAGGGGTTGCCGAAACCATGCGGCGACCCCTTTTTCATATATTTAGGTGTGAAATCAGTTGCATTGTGGTTTTTTTTGTCTAATTTTGCGGCGCAAAAACAAGAGAGAATTATTGATATGCCGAAAAATTTAGTAATTGTCGAGTCACCAGCAAAGGCTAAGACAATCGAAAAGTTTCTGGGAGACGACTACAAAGTAATGTCAAGTTATGGCCACATCCGCGACCTTCAAAAGAAGGATTTCAGCATCGACGTGGAGCACGACTACAAACCCATATATGAAATCCCTGCCGACAAGAAGGAACTTGTGAAGCAGTTGAAGGCTGAAGCGAAAAAGGCAGACACAGTCTGGCTCGCTTCCGATGAGGACCGCGAGGGAGAAGCCATCGCTTGGCACCTGTACGAGGTGCTCGGTCTGACGCCGGAAAAGACAAAACGCATCGTATTTCACGAAATCACCAAAAGCGCAATCCTTCACGCCATCGAGACGCCGCGCGGCATCGACATCGACCGTGTGAACGCCCAGCAGGCGCGCCGTGTGCTCGACCGCATCGTGGGCTTCGAACTGTCGCCTGTGCTTTGGAAAAAAATCAAACCGGCTCTCTCCGCCGGACGCGTTCAGAGCGTGGCGGTAAGACTGATTGTGGAACGCGAGAAGGAAATCAAGAATTTCAAGGCTGAGGAATACTACCGTGTGGTGGCTTTGCTCCACACCGACAATGCGGCGCAGCCTATTCGCGCTGAGCTCAACAAGCGTCTGCCAAGCAAAGAGGCGGCAATGGAGTTTCTCGAATCATGCAAGAACGCAACGTTCAGCATCAGCGACCTGACAGTGAAACCGCTGAAGAAGTCGCCGGCAGCCCCGTTCACCACGTCGACGCTGCAGCAGGAGGCTTCACGCAAACTGGGATTCACCGTGTCGCAGACAATGATGGTGGCTCAGCGCCTCTACGAATCCGGACATATCACTTACATGCGTACCGACAGTGTCAACCTGTCGTCGCTTGCTCTCGGCACTATCAAGGAAGAAATCGCAACTACGCTCGGCGACAAATACTACAAGGCGCGCAACTACCACACCACGGCAAAGGGCGCACAGGAGGCTCACGAGGCTATCCGCCCTACATACATCTCACACCACGAAATCTCGGGAACGGCGCAGGAGAAACGCCTCTACGACCTTATTTGGAAGCGCACCATCGCCACTCAGATGGCTGATGCCGAACTGGAGAAAACCACCGCCGAAATCAGCATCGGCGGACGCCAGGAAAAGTTTGTGGCTACGGGCGAGGTTATAAAATTCGACGGCTTCCTGCACGTATACATGGAATCGACCGACGATGAATCAAACGACGCGGAGTCGGACACCCGTCTGCCTGAACTGAAAAAGGGCGAGACTCTCGCGCTCGATGAAATCGACGCCACACAGCGCTACACGCAGCAGCCGCCACGCTACTCCGAGGCGATGCTCGTAAAGAAACTCGAGGAACTGGGCATCGGACGTCCTTCAACCTACGCTCCGACAATCTCTACTATACAGAACCGCGACTACGTGGAAAAAGGCGAGAAAACCGGAACAAAACACGACATCTGCCTGCTCGAGCTGAAAAACGGCAAAATCAAAGAAACGAAGAAGGAAGAGTCGTACGGCAACGAGAAAAACAAGCTCATCCCGACCGATGTGGGTATGGTGGTAAACGATTTCCTTATGGAATATTTCCCCGACATCATGGACTACAACTTCACTGCCAACGTGGAGGAGAAATTCGACCATATCGCTGAAGGTCAGACAAAATGGAACGACGAGATTGCCAATTTCTATAAACTGTTTCACCCGGAAGTGGAAAAAATTTCCAACCTGCGCCTCGAGCACAAGGTGGGAGAACGCGTGCTCGGCACCGACCCGAAAACAGGCAAAGAGGTGTCGGTGAAAATCGGACGTTTCGGACCGCTCGTGCAGCTCGGATCGACCGACAGCGAGGAGAAGCCGCAATTTGCATCGCTGCAGAAGGGACAGTCGGTAAGCGACATAACACTCGAGGAGGCTCTAAAGCTATTCGAGCTGCCACGCACTCTCGGAGACTACGAGGGCGAGACCGTGACGGTGGCTATCGGACGCTTCGGCCCATACGTGAAACACGGCAAAATGTTTGTCTCGGTGCCTAAGACGCTATCACCGCAAACAATCACCCTCGACGATGCGGTCGAGCTGATCAAGAACAAAGCCGAAGCAGAGAAAAAACGTCTGGTAAAAACATTCGACGAGGAGCCGGAGATGGAAATCCTCAACGGCCCTTACGGAGTCTATATCTCATACAAAAAGAAGAACTACAAGATTCCGAAGGACAAGGATGCGGCGGCTCTCTCGCTCGATGATTGCCGCGCAATTATCGAAGAAGCGGCAAACGCGCCTAAAAAACCGCGCCGCACCGTGCGCCGCACTACAAAAAAATCATAATCGCGATGACTCCAACATACATCCATCTTGAGTCGATACGCTCCACCAACACCTATCTGGCGCAAAACGCCGAAGGTGCTGTCCACGGCACCGTTGTCTACGCCGACTGCCAAACCGCAGGACGCGGACAGCGGGGCAACTCGTGGGAAAGCGCCGACTTCAAAAACATCACGATGTCGATGTTGCTGCGCCCGGCAAACGTGAAGCCAAGCTGCCAGTTCTGGCTGTCGGAAGCGGTGGCGCTTGCTGTGGTGCACACCCTTGACCGCTACATCGACAACGGCGTAAGCATAAAATGGCCTAACGACATTTACTGGAACGACCGCAAAATCTGCGGGATTCTCGTGGAACACTCGCTGTCAGGCGGAAAAATCGACCACACGATAGCGGGCATCGGACTCAACATCAACCAAGAGAAATTTCTGTCTGACGCACCCAACCCCGTGTCACTACGCCAAATCATCGGCTGCGACACCCCGCTGCCCGATGTGCTGCACCATCTTTCCGAAGAGCTGCTGCACCTTGCCGACTCGCTGCCCGACAACGCCGAGTCGCTGCACGCCGAGTTTCTCAGCCGCCTATACCGCCGCAACGGGTTGCACACCTACCGCAACGTTGCCGACCGGACGGCTGACCATCTCGCAGCCGGCGAAGAGTTCTGCGCCGAAATTGCCGACGTGGCTCCCGACGGCATCCTGACCCTCGCCCGCCCCGACGGCTCCCGCCCTCGCTTCGCTTTCAAAGAAGTAGAATTTGTAATCGGGAAATAAGTCTACACAAATATACTCTCGCGCAGCCCATTGGCTAAGGCGGTACGTGCCGGAGGCACTGTCTCTTCGGATATCCTCTCGCACAGACAGATGGCTGAGGCGATACGTGCCGAAGGCACTGTCTCATCGGATATACTCTCGCGCAGCTCATTGCCTGAGGCGGTACGTGCCGGAGGCACTGTCTCATCGGATATACTCTCGCACAGACAGAAGGCTGAGGCGACACGTGCCGGAGGCACGTCACTTTTCGGTAACCCGGTACGCGACGCAGGAGCGTGCCGGGACTGTGCATCTCCAAGCCGTCAGCGTGCCGGAGGTACGCCACTGCCCACGATTATTTAGAAATAAAAAAGTTCCGCAAGCGATGCTTACGGAACTT
>ULZG01001871.1_pt1 | contig 61409 bp, 52 predicted proteins | sample 1962881 | NCBI WGS metagenome assembly ULZG01 (sample SAMEA4835883, study PRJEB28245) | human gut metagenome | biome: gut microbiome; material: fecal sample | place: Denmark | collected 2008 | reverse complement strand
CTGAGGGTCACGGGTTCGAGTCCCGCTTGCCGCTCCTCAGTATTTAAGGCTAATATTCTGACAATGAAGAGTATTAGCCTTTATTTTTTATATTCGTTCATCTGTAGAGATACAAGAAAGTTGCTTGTCCGGCATTTTTTATTTTCCCAAAATGAATCATAAAGAAAAGCAGGAAGAAACCCCACTCATGGATTTTCTCCCTGCTTTTCTTTATGTAAATGCTATATTCTTTTAAGAATTCATACTCATCAGGAACTCTTCGTTGTCTTTTGTCTTCTCCAGACGGTCTTTCACGAAATCCATTGCTTCGATAGGATTCATATCCGACAGGTATTTGCGGAGAATCCACATGCGGTCAAGTGTAGTCTTGTCAAGCAGCAAGTCGTCGCGACGAGTACTTGAAGCCACGATGTTGACAGCCGGGAAGATACGCTTGTTGCTCAGGTTGCGATCCAGCTGCAACTCCATGTTACCTGTTCCCTTGAATTCCTCGAAGATAACTTCGTCCATCTTAGAACCCGTATCAATCAATGCAGTAGCCACGATTGTCAGTGAACCGCCACCTTCAATGTTACGTGCCGCACCGAAGAAACGCTTGGGTTTGTGCAACGCATTGGCATCCACACCACCGGAAAGTACCTTACCAGATGCCGGAGAAACCGTATTGTATGCACGAGCCAGACGAGTGATAGAATCGAGGAAAATTACGACATCGTGTCCGCATTCTACCATACGTTTTGCTTTTTCCAACACAATGCCGGCTATCTTCACATGACGCTCTGCCGGTTCGTCGAAAGTAGAAGCAATTACTTCAGCTTTTACGCTGCGAGCCATATCGGTTACTTCTTCCGGACGTTCATCAATGAGCAGCATAATCATATACACTTCCGGATGATTGGCCGCAATGGCATTGGCGATATCTTTCATCAAGATAGTCTTACCAGTTTTAGGCTGTGCTACAATCAGTGCACGCTGTCCTTTTCCGATAGGAGCAAACAAATCAACTACACGAGCCGACAAGTTGTCATTATATCCTTTACACAATTTGAATTTTTCATCGGGGAAGAGTGGAGTAAGGTGATCGAACGGAATGCGGTCGCGCACCAAAGCCGGATCGAGTCCGTTAATTTTAGAAACCTTTACCAGCGGGAAATATTTTTCACCTTCTTTAGGCGGACGGATAGTACCTTCTACCACGTCACCGGTTTTCAAGCCGAGCAGCTTGATTTGTGACTGTGACACATAAATGTCATCAGGTGAAGAAAGATAGTTATAATCTGAAGAGCGGAGGAATCCATATCCGTCGGGCATGATTTCCAATACACCGGTACCTTGAAGAATATCATCAAAATCGTAGACTTTTTCTACCGGTTTGGGAGCCGGTGCCGGAGTATTATTGGCAGGAGTTTCAGTAGAAGGAGAAGATGGCTGCTGCTCTGGTACATTCTGGTTGGCAGCGGGCTGCGGGTTGTTGTCCTTTCCCTGATTGTTGTTATTATTGTTGTTATTAGGACGGTTGTTGCGATTATTCTGACGAGCCTGACGCTGCTGATTTTTCTGTTTAGGTTCTTTAGCCGGCATTATAGGCACCTCCATTTTGGTAGCCTCAAATTTACCCAGCAATTCAGAAGGTATCTCGAATTTTTCAGACGGGAGGTCTTCGATAGGAATAAAATCGTTATTATTCAAGTCGAGCGGTGGAAGTTCCATGTCGTCATCATCGATAGGAAGCGGAGCCGGTTTGGCAGTAACTTCAGCTGGTGTACTTTCAGCGGCTTCCTGCGCTTCTTTTGCCAGAGTAGATTTATTTTTGGAACCCGGCTTACGTCCACGCTTGGCTTTGAGTTTTTCTTCAGTGGCAGGAGCAGCAATAACTTCCGGCTGAGCTGTTTTCTCTGCAACCGGTGCAACGATTTCCGTTTTTTCCGGTGACGCAGGAATTTCCTTGAACAAAGGAGTTGGTGCAGGAAGGGCAGGAGTATTGGCCTCCAGCTTCTGTGCCTTGTCTTTGGTTGCCGTGTAAACCTTATCCCCTTCTTTCTTTATACTGATGCGCGAGCGCTTACGTGGCTGTCCTTCCTTGCGTTCTTCGTTGTTTTGCTGTGCGGCCACTTTTTTTGTAGCACCGACAATTGCCTGTTCATCCAGAATGCGATACACCAGTTCTTCTTTTTTCAGTGAATCGACTTTTTTCAGACCCAACTCTTTGGCAATCTGCTGCAATTCAGACAAATTTTTGTCGTTTAATTGAATGATATTGTACATAAATAGGTTAAATGAATTATTAATATTGGGTGTGTGAAGCATGACAAACCGTTCAGAGGTCTCTTTCCTCTTTCACACATTTGAATTATCAATGATTTTTGATTGTTTTTTATTGAATTCGGATTGGATACGAAACACGTTTCCAACTACCTTTTTGCATTATTGCGAGTACAAAAGTAAGTGTTTTTTGTTATAAACACGAATAAATGCGGACTTTTTTTACGGTTTCTGTCCCCGGATTAAAAGAATTGTGCTAAATTAGCGTTGAAAATACAATTTAATTGACACATTAACGCTTATGAAAAAAGTAATTTTTACAGAAAAGGCTCCTGCTGCCATCGGTCCTTATAGTCAGGCAGTAGAAGTAAACGGCATGGTATTCTTGTCGGGCCAGATTCCGGTAAATCCGGCTACAGGCGAAGTGGTAGAAGGTGGAATCACTGAACAGACTACTCAGGTATTCGAAAATATCAAGAATGTACTTGCAGAAGCCGGACTGACAACTGCCAATGTGGTAAAAACCACTGTGTTCCTGGCAGATATGGCACTGTTCGGTGAAATGAATGCCGTATATGCCAAGTATTTCGAAGGCGATTATCCTGCCCGTTCTGCGGTAGCTGTCAAAGCTTTACCGAAAGGAGTGCTGGTAGAAATTGAAAGTATTGCGGTAAGATAACCGTAAAGGAAGCAGGCCGTAAGGGGAATGCCCTTGTGGTCTGCTCCCAATTTGTTTAACAGGAAATTTTGTGACAATGCAACTGAACATGCGTACAATTTGGGGAGAGAACAAATGGAAACTGGCCACTTTCATACTGGCCATTCTGACAGTAACGGCATCGGTTTTATATATTTACAGATACGAACCTTTCTCGTCCGGACTGGAAATTACCGACGAACTAGGAGGAAATATCTTTCCGGTCACCATCCTGTCTACGGCTACGACCGATGCACAGCTGATTGTGCCGGCCGACAGTACTTATCTGGGAAATCCCAAATCGTGTATCGGTATTAAGATACGCAGTCCGCATGCCAACAGCAAACTTCACATAGAATTAGCAGAAACTCCTTTCTTCGCTCATTCGGTTTCTGAATTCATTCTGCCGGAATCAGGAAAGGAATACCTGGTTTTCCCGGATGTGATATGGAATTATCAAGCTCTGCTGGAAAATACCCAGGCCATGCCTGTTACCATGTCCATACAGGCAAAGGTAAATAACAACCGGACATATTCGGCGGTACATACGTATTCCGTACGCAGCATCAACGAATGTCTGTTAGGCTACATTGACAGTAAAATGAAATTTCACGACACGGGCGATTTCTTTGCAGCCTATGTCAACGAAGACAACCCTAACATCAGCCAGGTGCTGCGTGAGGCACTGGATTCACGCATTGTCAACCGTTTCTGGGGATACCAGAGCAAGGACCCGAAAGTCGTAGATAAGCAGGTGTATGCCTTGTGGTATGTCTTGCAGAAAAGAGGGTTCAAATACAGCTCCATCAGCAACAGCAGCCTGTCGTCCAACGTGGTCTTTACTCAGCGCGTACGTACTTTCGACGATGCCCTGCAGTCGGCACAGATTAACTGTGTGGACGGAAGCGTACTGTTTGCTTCTCTGCTGAAAGCCATCAACATCAATCCGATTCTGGTACGCGTACCGGGCCACATGTTTGTGGGTTATTACACCGACCGTTTGCACCAGGAGATTCATTTCCTAGAAACATCCATGATTGGCGACGTGAACCTGGATGACTTCTTCCCGGAAGAGAAACTCGACTCCACAATGGCGGGAAAATCGCAGGAAAGCGTGTCAAAATTCATGTTTGAGAAATCCAAGGAATATGCCACTCGCATTTACAACGAGCACAAGGACCTGATTCATTCGGGCAAAGTGAACTACATGTTCCTGGAGATAGACAAGGCTACCCGCGCGTATGTGCAGCCCATTGCGGCCAAATAAGACCTCAATCTCATGAAACTGATTTATCTTTATCATAGCGGCTTCGCCCTGCTGGGGGAAGGTTACACGCTTATTTTCGACTATTTTGAGGACTCCGTGTCGGCCGACAAAGGCATCGTGCACGAACAGCTTCTTTCACGTGAAGGACAGTTGTATGTGTTTTCCAGCCATGCGCATGCCGACCACTTTAACCGGCAGATACTCTCCTGGAAAGCGCTTCGGCCTGACATCGTCTATCTGCTTTCGACTGACATTCCTCTTTCTGACAAGGACAAAGAAAACGGAAATCTCCACACACTGGCGAAAGGAGACACCTATCGTGACGAATATCTCACCGTGCGGGCTTTCGGCTCGACGGACATAGGCATCTCTTTTTTAGTCCAAACCCCGGAAGGAGCTACCGTATTCCATGCTGGCGACCTGAACAACTGGCACTGGATGGATGAAAGTCCGGAGGAGGAGTGGAAACGTGACGAAGCTTTCTTCCTTCGTGAGCTGGAAGACATTGCCGTCTGCAAGGCGAAAATGGATATCGTGCTGTTTCCGGTCGACCCTCGTTTAGGAAAGGAATACATGCGAGGGCCTTTACAATTTGTGAAACGGATAAAAACGACTATATTTGTACCGATGCACTTCGACGAAGCTTTTGAGAAGGCTTCGGCTTTTGCACCTTTGGCCGCATCGGAAGGGACTCAGGTTCTTACTCCTGTCCGTCGCGGCGAAACATTGAACTTAGACCACTATATCAACTTAAAATAAAAAGACAATGGAAATAAAAGGAAGATTTGACCACTTCAATATCAACGTAACTAATCTTGAAAAAAGTATCCAATTCTACGAAAAGGCGCTCGGACTGCATGAGTCTCACCGCAAGGAAGCGGCCGACGGCTCTTTCATCCTGGTGTACCTTACCGACGGATGCACGGGTTTCTCACTGGAACTGACCTGGCTGCGCGACCATACGGAAGCCTACGAACTGGGAGAAAACGAAAGCCATCTTTGTCTCCGCGTGGCAGGCGACTACGATGAAGTACGCAAGTTCCACAAGGAAATGGGCTGTGTATGCTTCGAGAACGAACAGATGGGACTGTATTTCATCAATGACCCGGACGATTATTGGATTGAGATTCTTCCGCTGAAATAAACCTTTATCTCTAATACTAAAAACAAAAAACGTTATGAAAAAGTACATTTCTCCGGGTTCCTGGTTTTCACTGGAATATCCCGACAACTGGTGTGAGTTTGAAGATTCGGAAGACTGTTTTCTGTTTTACAACCCTGACAAATGGACCGGAAACTTCCGTATTTCTGCCTACCGGGGCAATTCGTCAGCCTATGCCAACGAATGTCTGGAAGACGAACTGCATCAGGTACGCGGGGCCAAGAAGGTGAAAGTCGGTTCATGGGACTGTGCCTATTCTTCCGAAAGCTTTCAGGAGAATGGCGTGTGGTACACCACTCACATCTGGGTGACCGGTCGGGGAGAAATCTCCGTGGAGTGCTCGTTCACCGTGGCCAAGGGCGAGAGTCCCAAGGCTGGCGAGGCTATCGTAGCTTCCCTGAAGGTACGCAATGCATCCGACAAGCCGGTGAAAGAAGTGATTCCGGTCCGTATCCTGGAAATCAACCAGATAAACGAAAATTATGACTGGGCCGTTTCTACAGTGAAAAAACAGCTGACCAAGGACTTTACCGGTACAGAAGCCGACTTGGAAAACTTGCAGAAAGTAATCGACAGCGGACGTTTTAACCCCAAACAGCGTCAGGCGTGGGAAAGCTTCGGTACGGCATTCGGCGTGATACTGGTCAACGAGATGGACGGCATGGAATGGGTGACGGTCATCGACGGCCAGAAAGAGTTTCCGGCACTGCGTTTCCGCGATTCAAAAGTAATGGTCAACCCGATTTCCCTGATATGGGACAAGGCAAAAAGCGGACAGCCGTGCGACCTGAAAGCGGAATTCGAACGGATAAAGAACGAAGTGGAAGCGGTGATGGACTAATCCTGTCCGCATCCTATTTTTAGCAGCTACGAATTAGATTATGACTCCATATTTACAAGTAGAAAACCTGACCAAGTCGTTCGGCGACTTGGTCCTTTTTAACGGCATATCTTTCGGTATTGCAGAAGGACAGCGCATCGGACTGATAGCCAAGAACGGCTCGGGAAAAACCACCTTGCTGAATATCCTGGCCGGTAAGGAAGGCTACGATGAAGGAAAAATCACCTTCCGCCGCGATTTGCGCGTGGGCTATCTGGAACAAAGCCCGAAATATCCTGAAGAGCTGACGGTGCTCGAGGCCTGCTTTTATCACGGCAACTCTACCGTAGAGCTGATTAAGGAGTATGAACGGTGCATGGAAACACCCGGCAATCCTGGCATGGATGAACTGCTGGTGCGGATGGAGCACGAAAAGGCCTGGGACTATGAACGACGTGCCAAGCAGATTCTTTCGCAACTGAAGATACGCGACTTCTCCCAGAAAATCGGACATCTGTCCGGCGGGCAGTTGAAGCGTGTGGCACTGGCCAACATCCTGATTACCGAACCGGATTTGCTGATTCTGGACGAGCCGACTAACCACCTCGACCTGGACATGACGGAATGGCTGGAAGAGTACCTGAACCGTGGTAGTCTGAGTTTGCTCATGGTGACGCACGACCGCTATTTCCTGGATCGTGTGTGCTCGGAAATCATTGAAATAGATAACCGCCAGTTGTATTCCTACAAAGGAAATTACAGCTACTACTTAGAAAAACGGCAGGAACGCATTGAAGCGACCAATGCGGAGATTGCCCGTGCCAACAACCTGTATCGCACGGAACTGGAATGGATGCGCCGTATGCCGCAGGCACGCGGACACAAGGCCCGTTACCGCGAAGAAGCCTTCTATGAACTGGAAAAGGTGGCCAAGCAGCGCACGTACGACGCGAACGTGAAACTGGATGTCAAGGCTTCGTACATCGGTTCCAAGATTTTCGAGGCCGACCACCTGTGCAAGCGCTTCGGCGACCTGAAGATTCTGGATGATTTCTCCTATATCTTTGCCCGCTACGAGAAGATGGGTATCGTGGGCAACAACGGTACGGGTAAATCTACCTTCATCAAGATTCTGATGGGACTGGAGAAACCCGACAGCGGTACGCTGGACATCGGTGAGACAGTGCGCTTCGGCTACTACTCGCAAGAGGGACTTCAGTTTAACGAGCAGATGAAGGTGATTGACGTGATTACGGACATCGCCGAGGTCATTGAGCTGGGCAACGGCAAACGGCTGACGGCTTCACAGTTCCTGCAGCATTTCCTCTTCACGCCCGAAACGCAGCACAGCTATGTGTACAAGTTGAGCGGGGGAGAACGACGCCGGTTGTACCTCTGTACGGTACTGATGCGAAACCCGAACTTTCTGGTACTGGACGAGCCGACCAACGACCTGGACATCGTGACACTGCAGGTGCTGGAAGAATACCTGCAGAACTTCAAGGGATGCGTCATCGTGGTGAGCCACGACCGCTACTTCATGGACAAGGTAGTAGACCATCTGCTGGTATTCAAAGGGCAGGGCGACATCCGCGATTTCCCCGGCAACTATTCTGACTACCGCGATTGGAAGCTGGCCAAGGCAGAACACGAGAAGGAAGCAGCCAAACCCAAGGAAGAAAAGACGCAGCGTGTCCGCCTGAACGACAAGCGCCGCATGACCTTCAAGGAGCGGAAGGAATTCGAACAGCTGGAAAAAGAGATTGCCGCACTGGAGGAGGAAAAGAAACAGATAGAAGAAGCCTTGTGCAGCGGTACACTCAGCGTAGACGAACTGACCGAGAAGTCCAAGCGTCTGCCTCTGCTCAACGATGAGCTGGACGAGAAGACCATGCGCTGGCTGGAACTGAGTGAAATTGAGGGATAAAAAAGTTGAAAGGACGTTTGAAATAAAACGCTTTTACGTTTAAAACAAAACGCAAAGACGTTTTACTTCAAACGTCCTTGCGTTTTATCTGAAATGCCCTTGCGTTTTCAAGCAAACGCAAAGGCATTTTTTATATCCGTTTTTTTACTGATACAAGAAGCGCTTGATGCTCTTCTTAGCCGTCTTTTCAAATTCCTCCGGATAGAGTTTTATCTGTGTAATCTGCGAGTAAGCCGGAAGCACCTTGTTCAGTTCGATGCGGTTCAGTTCCAATGCTTCCTCCAGCTGTTTCTTGTTCATTCCATGCGAGAATGCGTCTTCATTGTCCGGATAAACCAGCGCCACAAGCTTGTTCTCTTTCAGAATCACCAGTGACTCGTTCACGTAAGGCATGTTGTTCAGGCGAGCCTCAATTTCTTCCGGATAGATATTCTGTCCGGAAGCGGTAAGCAGCATGTTCTTGCAACGGCCCTTGATGAAGATGTTTCCATCCGCATCCTTGATGGCCATGTCGCCGGTGTGCAGCCAGCCGTCCTTGTCGATAGTCTGTGCAGTAGCACTTTCGTTCTTGTAGTATCCCAGCATCACATTCATACCCCGGCACACCAGTTCACCCGGAATCCGTTCAGGGTCTTCCGAAATCACCTTGGTTTCCATGTTGACCACGGTCTTTCCGCACGAAGTGTACAGAATCTCATCCCAGCGGCTGTGACAGATAAGCGGCGCACATTCGGTCATACCGTATGCGATGGTGTAGGGGAAGTTGATTTTACGCAGAAAGGCCTCCACCTCAGGATTGAACGGTGCCCCTCCGATTACGATTTCAATAAAGTTTCCGCCGAACACCTCCATGGCCTGCTGACGAATCTGTTCCTTGATTTTATCGCTGATGATAGGCAGGTTCAGCAACAGCTTTCCAAGCTTGTTGTCCACCTTCGGGAGAATGTTCTTCTTGAAAATCTTTTCCACAATCAGCGGCACGCAGGCAATGACGCGCGGACGGATTACGGCAAACGATTCTGCAATGATTTTCGGGCTCGGCATACGGGTGAGGAACCACAGATGCGCTCCTTTGGTGATACCGTAAAGGAAGTCGAACACCAGTCCGAAGATATGTCCCAGCGGAAGCATGGACACGATGCTGTCGCCCGCTTTCAGTCCCACTTTCTGGTCAATGTGTACGATGTTTGAAATAATACTACGGTAGGGAAGCATCACCCCTTTAGAGTAACCGGTAGTCCCCGAGGTGTAATTGATGACAGCCAGTTCTTCCGGTTCTTCCCGACGGTAGGAAACCTGTTCGGCACGGAAGCGGCAGGGATATTTCTTTCCGAATTCCTCGTTCAGGTGTTCGCGTGCATACGTCAGCTTTTCCGAGCGTGACACCACCAGGTCGAAATTCTTCAGCTCGATGATACCTTCCAGATTAGGCATGGCCGCTTCGTTGAACATCTCCCACACCTGGTCGCCTACGAAAAGCATGCGTGCTTCCGAATGGTTAACAATGTGGTGTACGTTGTCGGCCTTGAATTCGTGAAGGATGGGCACAGCTACTGCCCCGTAAGTAACGACGCCCAGGAAGATAGCCGTCCAGTTTGCACTATTGCGCCCGCACAGCGCGATTTTATCCCCTTTTTTGATTCCTGCATGTTCGAACAGGATATGCATTTTTTCTATTTTTCTGGCTACGTCTTTATATTGCAGCGTAGCTCCTTTGTAGTCTGTCAGTGCATCACGGTCCCAGTTGGCGCGGATGCTTTCTTCAACAAGTTGTATAAAACTGTCTTGTATTTCCATTTTAAATTGCACAATGTTTGACACAATGTGCGCAAAATTAATAAAACTTGTCCGATTTCTTTTCATTCTTTGTCATTTTTTTGAGCGAATAGACTATTTGACAAGAATTTCTTCCGTTTGGGACAGAAGCTGATAAATGAATTTCCAGCCTTAGAATACGGTTCTGCGGCTGCAATTCTCGATGTATCTAATTTTATTCGTATCTTTGCCGATTGAATAAAAAATAATAGCGAAAGAATGAATTTTCAGAAACTGACTCCCATTGTGAACAAACCCAATGCGTGGGCCCTGAGTCCGCTGGTGGTATTTTTATGCCTGTATCTGGTGACTTCCCTGCTCATCAATGATTTTTATAAAATTCCGATTACCGTAGCTTTCATGGTATCTTCCATTTATGCCGTGGCTACGACGAAAGGACTGAGCTTGAACGACCGCTTGTTGCAATACTCCGCAGGGGCAGCCAACAAGAACATCATGCTGATGATATGGATTTTCATCTTGGCAGGGGCTTTTGCACAGTCGGCTCAAGCCATGGGGGCTATTGATGCGACGGTAAACCTGACCTTGCGGTTGCTTCCGGGCAATCTGCTGCTGGCGGGAATTTTCTTGGCATCGTGCTTCATTTCTCTTTCCATCGGTACGTCGGTCGGTACCATTGTCGCACTGGTTCCTGTAGCTGCCGGTATTGCGGCCAAGACGGATGTCAGCGTGGTTTTCATGACGGCGGTAGTAGTGGGTGGTGCCTTTTTCGGTGACAACCTGTCCTTTATTTCCGATACGACCATCGCGGCTACCCGTACGCAAGGGTGCGTGATGCGCGACAAATTCCGGGTGAACTCTCTGATTGCCTTTCCGGCTGCCTTGCTCGTATTCATCTATTACATTATCTACGGAAGCCATATCGAAGTGGCACAGGATATTCCTCACGTAGACTGGATGAAGGTGATTCCATACATCATAGTGCTGGGAACTGCAGTAGCAGGCGTCAACGTACTGCTGGTGCTGTTGCTGGGACTAATTTCTACGGGTATTGTAGGCATGGCATACGGCACGTTCGATGTGTTCGGATGGTTCGGCGCCATGGGAAAAGGTATGACGGGCATGGGAGAGCTGATTATCGTAACCCTGATGGCAGGAGGCATGCTGGAACTGATACGTTTCAACGGGGGAGTGGACTATGTGCTGCACCGCCTGACACAGCATGTAAAGGGTAAACGCGGGGCTGAACTGAGTATTGCGGCCCTGGTAAGTCTGGCCAATATCTGTACGGCCAACAACACGATTGCCATTATTACCGTAGGCCCGCTGGCCAACGACATTGCCGAGCAGTTCCGGGTAGACAAGCGGAAGAGTGCCAGCATTCTGGATACGTTCTCGTGCGTCATTCAGGGCATTATTCCTTACGGTGCACAGCTGTTGATTGCGGCCGAGCTTTCCGGTCTGTCGCCCATCAACATCATCGGCTACCTGTATTACCCTATGACATTGGGAGTGGTAGCCATACTGAGTATCTTGTTCCGTTATCCGCGCCGGTATTCCTGATCAGGCTATGCACCGGATTTTTTAATTTTGTCATCAAACTAAAACAGAAAATATATGCTGATTTATAATACTACTTTTCATGTAGAGATGGGCGATGCCCGTAATTTTGTAATCTGGTTGAACGAATATTACATCCCTGAAGTGGAAAATCTGGGTGAGCTGAAGAATCCCCGTATTCTGCGTATCCTGAGCCATAAGGAGCAGGACAGTGAATGCTTCTCACTGCAGTGGGAAGTGGAAGACAGTGCTGCACTGCACCGCTGGCACGTAAAGCAGGGGGCGACACTGAATGCGGAGATGATGAAGGTGTTCAAGGATAAGGTTATCGGTTTCCCCACAGTAATGGAGGTGATAAGGTGATACAGCCGGTCAAGGAAAAAATCATTCTCGGCATCGACCCTGGTACGAACATCATGGGATACGGAGTGCTGAAGGTGACGGGTGTCAAGCCGGAGGTAATGACCTTGGGTGTCATCGACCTGCGTAAATGTACCGATTCGTACCTGAAACTGAAGCATATCTACGAACGGGTGCAGGGCATCATTTCATCGTATCTCCCGGATGAGCTGGCCATCGAGGCTCCATTCTTCGGGAAGAACGTGCAGTCCATGCTGAAGCTTGGACGTGCACAGGGAGTTGCCATCGTGGCCGCACTGACGCGTGATATTCCCGTAACGGAATATGCCCCGCTGAAAATCAAGATGGCCATTACCGGCAACGGGCAGGCCAGCAAGGAGCAGGTGGCCGATATGCTGAAGCGTATGCTGCATATACCCGACTCGGAAATGGGCCCTTTTATGGATGCGACGGATGCTTTAGGAGCGGCTTATTGCCATTATTTGCAGATGGGACGTCCGGAAATGCCGAAAGCTTATTCCAGTTGGAAGGATTTCATTGCCAAAAATCCGGGACGCATAAAGAAATAGGAGATTATAACCATGAATTTAAAACAGCTTGTAGTAATGTCGGCCGTGGCTGTGGCTACCGGGTGTACTTCTTCACAGCAACATGTCAGTACGCCGTTTGATGAATATCCGGTGTACGAGGGGGAATGGGTGGAAATGGCTTATACGCCAGCTTCAACCCGGTTCTCGCTTTGGGCTCCTTCGGCTCAGGAAGTGCGGGTGCTGCTGTATGAAAAAGGACAGGGAGGTTCTGCCTATCGTATGGTGAAAATGGAACCGGAATCTGACGGTATGTGGCAGGCTCGCGTGGACGAAGACCTGAAAGGAAAGTTCTATACATTCAATGTCAAGATAGACGATGTGTGGCAGGGAGATACACCCGGACTCATGGCAAAGGCTGTGGGAGTGAACGGCGACCGTGCAGCCGTCATCGACTGGAAGGAGACGAATCCGAAAGGCTGGAACGAAGACAAGCGTCCGCCGCTGAAACGTTTTTCTGACATGGTGATTTATGAACTGCACCATCGTGATTTCTCTATCGATACCATCTCCGGCATCCGGCACAGAGGAAAGTTTCTGGCTTTGACGGAAGAAGGAACGCATACCTATCTGGGCGAAAAAACAGGCATTGACCATTTGAAGGAGTTGGGGGTGACACACGTACAGTTGTTGCCTTCGTTCGACTTTTCTTCGGTGGACGAATCCAAGCTCGACAAACCGCAGTACAACTGGGGATATGACCCGAAAAACTACAACGTGCCGGAAGGTTCGTATGCCACCGACCCTTATCAGCCCGAAGTGCGTATCCGCGAGTTCAAGCAGATGGTCATGGCACTTCACCGGGCAGGCATCCGGGTGGTGATGGACGTGGTGTATAATCACACGGCTATCACGAAAGGAGGCAATTTTGAACGGACCGTACCAGGTTATTTCTATCGCACGGACGAGGAAGGGAAATGGGCCAACGCATCGGGTTGTGGCAATGAAACGGCCAGCGAACGACCGATGATGCGGCGTTTCATGATAGAGTCGGTCTGCTATTGGGCCAGAGAGTATCACATAGACGGATTCCGTTTTGACCTGATGGGGATTCATGACATCGAGACCATGAATGCCATCCGCCAGGCACTCGACAAGATTGACCCTACAATATGCATGTATGGAGAAGGCTGGGCGGCCGGGAAACCGCAATTGCCGGATAGTCTGCTGGCCATGAAGAAGCATGCGGCCCGGTTGCCACACATTGGCATGTTCTGCGATGAAATGCGCGACAGCCTGCGTGGCCCGTGGGGAAACGATGCCAAGGGAGCTTTTGTCATCGGACGCATGGGATACGCTGCAGGCGTGAAGTTCGGACTGGCGGGAGGAATCGCACATCCGCAACTGGTCAGCGACAAGGAATCCACCGTTCCGGCTTTCTGGGCTGCACAACCGGAGCAGATGATCAGTTATGTGAGCTGTCACGATGACCTTTGTCTGGCCGACCGCCTGAAGGCGACGTTGCCGGGACTTTCTGCATTAGAGATGAACGCCTTGGCCAAACTGGCCGCTACGGCAGTATTCACATCACAAGGCATTCCGTTCTGGTATGCAGGCGACGAAGTGCTACGCGACAAGCAGGGGGTAGCCAATTCGTACAAGAGCCCGGACGCAATCAATGCCATTAACTGGGGACGGAAGACTTCGCAGCGTGATTTCTTTGATTATGTGAGGGGTCTGATTGCCATGCGAAAGGCACATCCTTCTTTCCGTATGGGAGATGCAGATTTGATTGCCAAACACCTGGAGTTCTTGCCGGTACCAGCCAGCAATGTGGTGGCTTTCCGTATCAAGGGAAGTCCGGCTGGCGATTCGTGGCTGAACACGATTGTGGTACTCAATGCCCGTACGGAACCTGTGCAGATTGACGTACCTGAGGGACGTTACTGGATAGCCTGTCGTGACGGGCGCATAGACAATGTGCTGGGACTGGGCACGCTGACCGGCAACAAACTGGTGGTAGCGCCCCGTACGGCCATGATTGTGCATCAATAAACCAAGAAAACAACTACTTAAAGAAACAAAATAAAAACAGAGAAAGACAATGCAGAATGTAATTACAATTGAGAACGGAGTGACTCGTCATCCGTTGTACCGGATGAAAGAGCCTGTGAACTTGCAGATTGCAGCAGGAGAACATGTGGCCATCGTAGGACCGAACGGCGGCGGAAAGAGTCTGCTGGTAGACACCATTACCGGACGCTATCCGTTGCTGATGAATGAGGTGAAATACGACTTCTCTCCTTCGGAATCGAAGATGGCTTGCGATAACATCAAATACATCACGTTCCGTGACTCGTACGGGGATGCCGACGGGAACTATTATTACCAGCAGCGCTGGAATTCGCAAGATTTGGACGATACGCCTATCGTGGCCGATTTGCTTCCTCCCTGCAAGGACGAACAATTACGAAAAGCACTGTACGATTTGTTTGGCATTGAGGAGATGCTCAGCAAACATATTATTCTGCTGTCGAGCGGAGAGCTCCGCAAGTTTCAGCTGACCAAAACTTTGTTGAGCGGACCGAGGGTGCTGATTATGGACAATCCTTTCATCGGACTGGATGCGCGGACTCGAGGACTGCTGCACACATTACTGGGAAAACTGACTGAAATGACCAACCTGCAAGTAATTTTGGTCTTGTCGAAGACAGACGATATCCCGACATTCATTACGCATGTGATACCGGTGGAAGACCGTCATTGTGGACCGAAAATCACTTTGCAGGAATATCTGTCACACCGTGAACCGGACCCTGCTCATGTGCTGTCTGATGAGAAACGGCAGCGGATACTGAACTTGCCGTATGCCGATAACCTGTTCCACACGGAGCATATCGTAGACTTGAACAAGGTAAGTATCCGTTACGGTGAACGAGTGATTCTGAAAGAACTCGACTGGACGGTGAAATGCGGCGAAAAGTGGGCGCTCAGCGGCGAGAACGGGGCGGGGAAGTCTACCTTGCTTAGTTTGATTTGTGCTGATAATCCACAAAGCTATGCCTGCGACATTTCTTTGTTCGGTCGCAAACGAGGAAGTGGCGAGAGTATCTGGGAAATCAAGAAACACATCGGCTATGTGAGCCCCGAAATGCACCGTGCTTATCTGAAGAATCTGCCGGCTATTGACATTGTGGCCAGCGGATTGCATGATTCCATCGGCCTGTATCGTAAAACACAGGAGAAGGATGTGGATACGTGCGTGTGGTGGATGGATATCTTTGGCATTGCTGACTTGAAAGACCGCAGTTTCCTGCAACTCTCCAGCGGAGAGCAGCGTATGGTGTTGCTGGCCCGTGCGTTTGTCAAAGACCCGGAACTGCTGATTCTGGACGAGCCGTTGCACGGACTGGATATGCGTAACCGCCGGTTGGTGAAGGATGTCATCGAAGCATTCTGTGCCCGAAAGGATAAAACCCTGATTATGGTAACCCACTATCAGGAGGAACTGCCCGCTACCATTACGAATTCTTTGTTCCTGAAACGTAATAAATAAAAGAAGCTGATTTTTGGTAGATGCAGATTCTTTTCTGCGAGAAAGCACATCTGTGTTTCATTTCCGAGTAGAAACCATGTTCAAGCGTTTCTCCGGGAATATGACAAATGGAATCAGTAAATTGAGAGTCTATAATGAAAATGGCAAATGAAGATGATTTTACACTGTCACCTTCATTTGCCATTTCATTTTAGAATTATTTATTGAGCTTTTAAAAGTCTGTAAGTAAGGTTTACGATGCTTGGTATGCAAAAAATTTACCAACTCTGTTTGTCCTGCATCTGGCGAAGTGCCATCCGGTAGTCTTCTACCAGCTCTTTCATCACCTCATCCACCGTCTGCAACTGGCGAAGCTGGGATGCGGCTTGTCCTATTTCCAGTTCTCCTTCGTAGAGGTCGCCTTCGAAGATTCCCTTCTTGGCCCGGCCTTTTCCCAACAAAGCCTTCAGCTCATCTACTGAGACTCCTTTCTGTTCCGCCTCCTCTATCTGCTTGTAGAAATCATTTTTAATCAGACGGGTAGGGGAAAGCTGCTTGAGTGTCAGAAGGGTATCTCCTTCATTCAATCGCAGGCAGCGATCCTTGAAATTGAAATGTGCCGAACTCTCTCCCGTCAAAGCAAAGCGGGTACCCATCTGTACTCCTTCTGCGCCTAACGCTTCGGCGGCTAAGATACCTTCACCCGATACAATTCCTCCTGCCGCAATAAGAGGTACACTGCACACCTTTTTGACGGCCGGAATCAGACAGAAAGTCGTAGTTTCCTCTCGTCCGTTGTGTCCGCCTGCTTCGAAGCCTTCTGCCACAATGGCATCTACTCCGGCTTCTTCACATTTCATGGCGAAACGGCTGGAAGATACCACGTGAGCCACCTTGATGCCTGCCTGTTGGAGCTTGGAAGTCCATGTCTTGGGATTTCCCGCAGAGGTAAATACGATTTTTACGCCTTCTTCCTGAATGATTTCCATGAGGGTTTCAATCTCCGGATACATCAGCGGCACATTGACTCCGAAAGGCTGGTCGGTGGCAGCCTTGCACTTGCGGATGTGTTCACGCAGGGTCTCCGGGTGCATGGAACCGGCACCCAACAACCCCAATCCACCAGCGTTGCTCACGGCTGAAGCCAGTTTCCATCCGCTACACCATACCATTCCACCTTGAATGATGGGGTAGCGGATACCGAAAAGGTGACAGACTCTGTTTTGCATATCAATCAGTTATTTTTTATATTTCTCAATCAGGTTCTTGGCTACGGTGTCACCTAGTTCTACTGCTTTTTCCAGGTTAGCCATACCTTCCTTCTTCTTTCCCTGCTGTACCTGGCAGTAACCCAGCATACGATAGGCTACCGCATTCTTGGCATCCAGTTCAATGGCTTTGTTCAAGGCTTTCACCGTTTCTTCCGGCTGGTTTACCCGCAAATGTACGCTTCCTTTTTCTACCCAGTATTCCACGTTCTTCGGTTCCATCTCAATAGCCTTGTTGATGTCATTGATGGCCTGCTGGTACATACGGCATTGCATTTCAACCTGCTCACGGATAAAATAGAAATCAGACGATACCTGCCCCATCATGGCGTCGTGGAACAAATTGTAGTCTACCACTGCTTCGCGGAACTGTTTGTCTTCCGCTTTCATGCGGGCACGTTCGTACAGATAAGGAGCAGCTTCTTTTCCATAGGGAGGATTGTATTTAGCCACAGCACTGTCCATCAGGGCAATGGCTTCCTTCTTTGAAGCACCTTCAATCAGTTCCTTGGTCTTGGCAGCGGCATAGAAAGATGCGGCAGAAGCTAACGGCGAGCGGTTTACTGCTTCGTAGCTGGCAAATGCTTCCGGATATTTCTGCATGGCAAAATAAATATCTCCCTGCAACTGGTAGTACAGTCCCTGCTTGTCGTTTTCCAAGGCCGTATTGATTTCCTTCAGTGCCCGTTCCATGGTCCAGTCGCCATACGGTTTGGCTCCCTGGAGACCAAGCACATAATTATACAACAACTTGGAAAGATTATAGTATGCGTCTCCCTTGTTTTCATTCACTTCCACCATGGTTTGCAGGTCTTTTTCTGCCAGTGCATAGTGTGCGTCGTCACCGTATCCTATGTAACAAATGGCACGGCGGGAATAACCTTCACTGTTTTTCGGATACTGCTGGATAAATTCGTTCAGCAGGTTCAGGTATTCTTCTTTTGACAGGTTGGAAGAAGACATGTAAAGGTACACCAGTGCCTGAGACTCGTCTTCCGGCAATCCTTTCTTGATGCCGATGGTATTCAGCGTAAAGTCATTGGCAGAGAGTGCGGTGATAGACAGACTCTTTGCATAACCTATTCCGATGGCATAGCTTGATGTGCTCTCCTTGTCACTGTTCTTCTGTACCAGTCCCACTACTTCTCCTTCTGCATTCATCACCGGACAGCTTACGGTCTTTTCGCCCGTTTTCATGTTCAGGGTATAATAGAAAGAGTTGTTGCTGATGGTATCGATTTTGGAGATGGTGCCGTGTGTACCCGAAGCGGCTTTCTGTGTAGAGTAAGGAAGTACGTACACAGTTTCACTGACTGCCCCCGGACGAGATGTCGGTTGCAAGGCCACAATCTTCTTATCGGCTGCTGTTTTGAACTTCACTACGTCGTACATATCGTTGGCTCCCAGAATGTATTCCACAGGAAGTTCCTTTCCGTCGGCAGTCACGACTACGGCACGTTCGGCTCCTTTAAACAGGGTATAGTCGGATACGGCCGTACCGTTTTCATCAATGTAGAATCCGTTTCCGGTATTGAGAATCTGATTCTCCTTATTGTACGTGATGACAGAGAACACAGCTTTTCTGGCTTTATTGGCCCACTTAGGAAGTTCCTGAGCCATTCCGGTCTGAAAAGCTATCCCACAGCATGTCAGCACGAGGGTAATTTTTCCTATTTTCATGGTAGTATGTATGTTTTATTGTTTTATTCTTCTCCGAATCCTCTTTGTTTCACGGCTTCATAGATGAGGATACCTGCTGCCACGGACACATTCAGTGACTCAATGTTGCCAAACAACGGAATCTTGATCCATTCGTCGCAAAGTGCCAGGTGGTCGTAGGGCACACCGGTATCTTCCGCACCCATAATGATACACGTAGGACCCTGATAATCGGCCTTGGTGTAGTCGTAGTCACCCTTCTCTGTGGCTGCTACAATCTTGAATCCACTGTCTTTTAAGAATTTGATGGTATTCGTCAGGTTGTTTTCACGGCACACCGGAATGGTATGCAAGGCTCCGGCAGAAGTCTTGATGGCATCCGCATTGACACTGACACTGTTTTTTGACGGAATGATGATGGCATCCACACCGGCACATTCACACGTACGGGCAATGGCTCCGAAGTTACGTACGTCGGTCAGGCCGTCCAGCAAGATGAGCAGCGGGTTCTTTCCCTGCTCAAACAAGAAAGGCACGATGTCTTCCGTACGCTGGTAAGTGATGGGCGAGATAAAGGCCACCACTCCCTGATGGTTCTTCTTGGTGATGCGGTTGATGCGTTCCACCGGTACACGCTGCACGGGGATGAACGTATCTTTCAACACGGCGAAAAGCTCCTTCGACAAGTCGCTCTGGATGTCTTTCTTGATTAATACTTTGTCAATTTCTTTTCCGGCCTGGATAGCCTCGATAACGGCGCGTACGCCGAAAATCATTTCGTTCTTTTCTATCATGGTCTTGTTTGTTTCTTGTTATTGTTTAAAGCCTAACAGGGCACGGGCGTTCTGTACGGCAGCCTCTGTCAGGGTGGCACCGCTGAGCATGTGGGCAATCTCCTGCACCCGCTCTTCATCCGTCAGGCGGCGGATATGACTGTTGGTTCCGGTGTCGGTATCTTCCTTGTACACCTTGTAGTGCGCAATTCCGCGTGCGGCAATCTGGGGCAGGTGAGTGATGCTGATAACCTGGCGGTTCTGGCGTCCCATGTCCTGCATTATCAGTGCCATTTTCTCTGCGATGGAGCCTGACACACCGGTATCAATTTCATCGAAGATGATGGTCGGCAGTTTGACGGCTCCGGCAATCATGGCCTTGAGTGAAAGCATGACGCGGGCAATTTCACCTCCCGAAGCGATGGAAGCCACGTTCTGCAACGTTCCGTTCTTATTGGCTGAGAACAGAAAAGTCACGCTGTCCATCCCTTTGCTGTCGGGTTCCTTTCTGGGAGTCAGTTCCACGGCAAAACGCACGTTAGGCATACCCAGTGGGATGAGCAAGGACTCCATCTGCGATTCAATGTGCCGTGCCGACTGTGTACGAAGCGCGGTCAGCTTTTCGGCCTGACGAAGCACCTCGGCATACAATTTCTTCTTTTCACCCTCCAGTTCTGCAATCCGGTCGTCGAAAGAAGTGATGGCATTCAACTGGCTGCGATAGCTTTCCGTCAGTTCAATCAGTTCTTCTACCGACTGCACGCGGTGTTTCTGCTGCAAGGAATAAATCAGGTTCAACCGTTCGTTGACAAAATCCAGACGTGCCGGATTGAATTCCACTTCTTCCTCCGCATTGCCGATTTCGCGGGAAATATCTTTCAGTTCAATGTAGCAGCTGTTCAGCCGTTCCATCCATTCCTTAGCCGGCGCATATACCTGTGTCAGGCCCTGAAGAGTCTGCATGCACTCCTTGGTCAGTGAAACCGTACCGCCTTCCTCGCCGTTAATCAGCTGGCTGGCTTTATAGAGTCCGGCCTTGATGTCTTCGGCATGGCTCAGGGTCTCCGCTTCCTGTTCCAGTTCTGTCTGTTCTCCGTCCTTCAACCCGGCTTCTTCCAACTGTTCTAGCTGAAAGCGGATATAATCTTCATCCTGACGGCTCTTTTCAGCCTGTGCGATGAAATCATCCAGTTCCTTTGCCACCTTCTTATAAGAAAGGTATACCGACTGATAGGCCGACAATGCCTGCTCGTCTTGTGCCAGAATGTCCAGAATGTTCAACTGAAAACCTTCCTTGTTCAGCAACAGATTCTGGTGCTGGCTGTGCACGTCAATCAGTTTTTCGCCCAGCATTTTCATCTGTGCCAGCGAAGCCGGCGTATCGTTGATGAAAGCACGGCTTTTTCCGTTAGCCGACACTTCACGGCGAAGGATACATTCGTCCGGTTCGAATTCAATGTCATTCTCCTGAAAGAACGGTTCCATGCCGTAGTTGGCAATCCGGAAAGTCGCCTCCACGATGCACTTGGAAGCCCCCTTCTTGATGGATTTCACGTCGGCACGCTGTCCCAACAGGAGTCCGATAGCCCCTAAGATAATGGACTTTCCGGCACCGGTCTCACCGGTAATCACCGAAAAGCCGGACGTAAAGTCAATGTCCAGCTTATCAATCAGGGCATAGTTCTGTATAAAGATAGACTGTAGCATAACGGTTTAGGAATGAAACAGACTGGAAAGTTTATCCACAATGTCTTCGGCCACTTCCTGCTTGCGCTTTAACGGGTAGGAAACAGCTTCAGTGCGGTCTATAATCGTAATTTTGTTGGTGTCGTAACGGAAACCGGCTCCTTTGTCATTCAGCGAGTTCAGCACGATGAAGTCAAAGTTCTTGCGTGCCAGCTTATCCTGTGCATGGCTTACCTCGTCGCAAGTCTCCAGCGCAAAACCCACTAACAGCTGGTTCGGACGTTTTTCTTTTCCTAAGGAAGCAGCAATGTCGCAAGTCGGTTTCAACCGCAGCACCAGGTCGTCCTTTTCCCGTTTGATTTTCTGGTCGGCCACCTGCTCCGGCGTGAAGTCCGCTACGGCTGCACACAAGATTCCTCCGTCTGCATCCTTGAAGGCATCGGCAGCTGCACGGTGCATTTCAGCCGCACTCTCCACGTCTATGCGACGAATGTTCGGATGAACCGTCTGCAGGGTAACCGGACCGCTCACCAATACCACTTCCGCTCCGCGTGAAGCACACGCTTCGGCCAGGGCATAACCCATCTTTCCGGAAGAGTAATTGCCGATAAAGCGCACCGGGTCAATTTTCTCATAAGTAGGACCTGCGGTAATGACGATTTTCCGTCCGGCCAGGTCTTGCTGACGGGCAAAGAAAGCTTCCAGCACTTCGATGATTTTCTCAGGCTCTTCCATGCGTCCTTTTCCTACCAGGTGACTGGCCAGCTCGCCCGAAGCCGGTTCAATGATATGGTTGCCATAGCTGCGCAGAATATCGAGGTTATGCTGGGTAGAAGGATGAGCAAACATATCCAGGTCCATGGCCGGAGCCACAAACACCGGCGCCTTCATCGACAGGTAGGTCGTCACCAGCATATTGTCGGCTACCCCGTGCGCCATCTTTCCGATGGTAGCAGCCGTAGCCGGGGCAATGACCATGGCGTCGGCCCACAATCCCAAATCCACGTGACTATGCCATGTGCCGTCACGCTGTGAGAAAAACTCACTGATGACAGGTTTGCTGGTCAGCGCCGAAAGCGTGATGGGAGTGATGAACTCCTTTCCTGCCGGCGTGATGACAATCTGCACCTCCGTACCTTTCTTAATCAGTCCGCGTGTCAGCACGGCCGCCTTGTAAGCCGCAATACTACCCGTGATACCCAGTACAATTTTTTTGCCTTGTAGTGTATTCATGCTACCTTCCGTTTACTTGACCAGCCCCGTTTCGCGCAGGCGGATTTTTGTCAATACATTCTTCGTGTTCAGTGTGAAGTCTCCGTTCATAATCCAGCCATAGTAGCCCAGATCTTTCTTGAGCACTTCTGACACCGGAATACCTTTGTATTTTCCAAAGTTAAACACTTCCACGCCGTTGTCGTCATACACGATTCTTCCGGCAAAGTCCACGTTCTTGCTGTAGCTGGAATATTCCGACAGGTAGTTGATATCGTTCTGAAGCACGTCTGGGTAGTGGTCGAGCTGTGCTTTCAGCACCTCGTAGGTAGCCCGTGTATCGGCTTCTGCCGTATGCGCGTCTTCCAAGTTCTTTCCGCAGTAGAACTTGTAGGCAGCCGAAAGCGTGCGCTGTTCCAGCTTGTGGTAAATCACCTGCACGTCGACAAACTTCCGCTTGGTCAGGTCGATGTCGATGCCTGCACGGAGGAATTCCTCTACCAGTACTGGCACATCAAAGCGGTTGGAGTTAAAGCCGGCAATGTCGGCCCCTTCAATGTCGCGGGCAATGTCTTTTGCCACTTCTTTGAAAGTAGGGCAGTCGGCCACATCCTCGTCGTGAATGCCATGAATGGCAGTCGATGCCTCCGGGATGTGCATTTCCGGATTGATGCGCAAGGTCTTGGCCTCTTCGTTGCCGTTAGGATAAACCTTCAAGTAGCAGATTTCTACAATACGGTCTGTATTAATATTAGTGCCCGTGGTCTCCAAATCGAAGAACACGAGCGGATTTTTCAAGTTCAGTTTCATGAGTCTGTGTGTAACAAAAAAAGATTAGTCGTTCAGCATCATCGGCATCAGCAGCATCAGCAGGTCTTCGTCTTCCTCCTGTTCTTCAGGAACGATGACACCTGCGCGTGACGGGTCGGCCAGTTCAATGATGATGTTCTGTGCAGAAATGTTGTTCAGAATGTCAATCAGGAACGACGACTTGAAACCGATGCTCATCGGGTTGCCGCCATACTGGCAAGCGATGGTTTCTTCGGCCGAAGTAGAGAAGTCGATGTCCTGTGCAGAAATCTTCATCTGGTTTTCCGACAAGCTCAGCTTGATCAGGCTGCTTGACTGTGAAGAGAACACAGACACACGGCGCAGGGCACTGATGAAGAGCGCACGGTCAATGATGGCACGGTGCGGATTGTTCTGCGGAATGACAGAGTTATAGTTCGGATAACGTCCTTCAATCAGACGGCAGATCATCTGATAGTTTTCGAGGGTGAACATGGCATTTCGGTCGTCAAAGCCAATCTGTACGTCGCCCTGTTCCTTCGGCAGCAGGTTCTTCAGCAAGTTGGCCGGCTTCTTCGGAAGGATGAAGGCAGCTTTTTCTGCTCCTCGTGCGGCATAAGTCTTGCAACGTACCAGCTTATGACCGTCGGAAGCCACCAGTGTAATGTCTTCCGTACTGATGTCAAAATAAATACCGTTCATCACCGGACGAAGTTCGTCGTCGGCAGTCGCAAAAAGGCTGCGGTTTACGCCATTCATCAAGATTTCTGCTCCCATGGTCACCTGTACGGCATTACTGCCCAACGCCTGTGCCTGCGGATATTCGTCGGCATTCTGTCCCATCAGACTGTATTTTCCATTCAGGTATTCCACGGTAATTTCCATGTTGCTGGGTTCGATGTGGAAACTCAGCGGCTGCTCAGGAATCTCTTTCAATGCTTCGAGCAATGTCTTGGAAGAAACGGCGAAACGGCCGTCACTGTCCGATTCGTTCACTTCGATGGAAGTAGACAGTGTAGTGTCATTGTCCGAAGCAGTCATAAAGAGCGTACCGTCTCTCAGTTCGAAGAGGAAACAGTCCAGAATGGGTAATGAATTTCTTGAGTTGATTACTCGGCTGATAGCCTGCAAATGACTGAATAAAGCAGTACTTGAAACGATAAACTTCATAGCTGTTTTTATATTTGTTTTTGTTCTGTTTTTATTATTAAATGCATCCTCGGATGCCCTAAACCAATTGCCAAAGTTACGAAAAGATTGCATACGCCACACAAAAAAAGGTCTTAAAAATTAGTTTTCTTCTATGGAAAGTCGTAATTTCGTCACCGAATTTAAAAATACTATTTATGGAATTAGCAGGAAGAGTGATTGCGGTTCTGGAACCGAAAGGCGGTACATCACGGAACGGCAACGAATGGAAGGTACAAGAATATGTCATCGAAACACACGACCAGTATCCGCGTCGTATGTGCTTTGATGTCTTTGGTGACGACAAAATCAAACAGTTTAATATTCAGGTGGGCGAGGAACTGAACGTATCGTTCGACATTGATGCCCGCGAATGGCAAGGACGCTGGTTCAACAGTATCCGTGCATGGAAGGTGGAACGTGTGGGAGCCACTCCTCAGATGCCTCCGGTAGAAGCTCCATTCCCTCCGGTAAATGCAGCTCCGGCCGATTTCTCCATGACAGACGAGAAAGACGACCTGCCGTTCTAAATGAATAAAAGAAATTTGAATGCCTCCTTTGCTTCTGAAAAGATGAAGTGAAGGAGGTTTTTTATTGTCCGTTTTCGGCCGTGTGCTTGACGGGTTGTCGGGGTTGGCAGGTATTTTTAAAACTATATATACACAAGGTGTGGAAAAATACAAGATTTATATTTTTCCACACCTATATATAAAAAGTTAGAAAAACCGGTGCCAACCTGTCAAGTTCTCCATTGTGTGAAAAAACACACTTACGTTTTGGTTCGAATGTACTTGTGTTTGAGTTTGAACGTACTTGCGTTTTGAATCAAACGGCCTTGCGTTTTAGGTTGAATGAACTTGCGTTTTAAAAAATCGGATACTACATGGATACTGATGCTTCCCGTCATTACTTCTGTTATATTATGATTCAACAGAATCCGGTATAAATTCCTCCAGCTTTGGAGTTAAAACTCCGTATCTGGTTTCAAAATTATTGTCATTCTCACTTTAAATATAAATGAATACACTATCTTTGTATATGTCAAACTGCACACTATCTGCATAGATTATTAAATTTGGGAACATTAAGCCCGTTAAATATTTATTCTGAGGTTTATACACTGAAGCCTTTCTCACCGTAAAGATAGGGGTAGTCTTGACCTTTGTACATAAGTAAATTATATTGGAAATGAAAGCGAAACCCTTTATCAAGTGGGTTGGAGGTAAAAGCCAACTCATCGAACAACATAAATCCTTGTTTGTTGTAAGTGATTCAAATCCACAAAATGTAGACAATTTTTTTGATTATCTTTACAAAAGATTTTCCATTAAACAAGTTTCTGCTGCGAGAATGAACGAACAACCGTTGAATTAATACATCAAAGCTTATTATCCTATCAAATCTACTATATTATATGAAACAATATGAAGCGGTGATAGAGACTTTGGAAATGCTAGGCGGGGTTGCCACATTAGGAGAACTAAACAAAGAAGTTTTTAAAATTAAAGATTGTGAATGGAGAACAAAGACTCCTTTTGCAAGTATTCGTCGTATAGTTCAACAAACGAAAGGAATTTATAAAATAAAACCAGGATTATATGGACTTGAAAAATACAAAAAACAACTTGAAGGTAGAGGAATAATAACTGAAACAGATGAAAACAAAGACTCTGCTGAGATCTGCAAATTCAATCACACCTACTATCAAGGTGTTTTGCTTATAATAGGAAAGTATCATAATATGCAAACTTTTATCCCTAATCAAGATAAGAATAAAAAATTCTATAACGGACAAAAATTACAAGAACTTGCCACTCTCAATGAGCAACCACACTATTCATATCCTCAATTCATAAAACGCAGCTCTACTATTGACACTATTTGGTTTAATGATCGAAATATGCCTGATTCTTTTTTTGAGATAGAGCATTCAACTGACATCCAAAATTCTTTGCTAAAATTCTATGACTTGCAAGACTTTTATGCAAGGATGGTTATTGTGGCCGACATAAAACGGATATATGAATTTGAACATAAAATGAGATTGCATGCATTTAAAGAATTAAACGCAAAAAAACGAGTTTCATTTTTAAGTTACGAAGCACTTATCAAACAATATGAAATTGAATTGGAAAAACAATCATTAGATTTTGTTCTATAAGTATGAATACATATCTTTTTTATACAGACGAAGGCTATACTGTAGCTCCTAACAATAATAAACTTGATAGTTTACAGATTTTAGGTATTGAAGACGGAAAGACAAAAGATGAAGCATTGATCAAACTCTTCAGTAATAACGAATGGATAAACAAAGAAAATTTTTCAAAATCTAGAATATCCTTTTTCGTTATTATTAAGTCTGATAGTTGAGTATAGTCTTATCAACTTTCCAATGAGAGTTCCATTTGGATAAGTGGTACATGTCATAATATTTTTTCCGTAGCATGATGTTTGGCTGAGTTGGGGTTCAAAATATTGAATTGCATTACTTGGCGGAAAACAAATCTATCGGCAAATATGTCCTGTAGATTTTGCATGGGTGTTTGACCCATTTGCCGGTAGTAGTACTACGGGAATTGCGGCTAATCTGTGTGGCAGGCGATATTGCGGTATTGAGCAGGAAGAAGCTTTGTGCATTGAGCAAAGTTAGGCGTGAGGAACTGAAGGGTGTTGACGTTCGTGGGAATTTGCGTAATCATATTCAGATTTTAAAGTAATTAATTCATTTTCTGAAGATGAGATGCCTTCTATACTTCATGATGAGTATATTAGTGAATATGGTAAGTTACCTTTTAATTGATGTTTGATGTTATTATTAATAAATTGTAGATATGAACGAAGAAAAGGATATACGTTGGTTGCAACGTTTTGATAATTATCGCAAAGCACTGTTCCGGTTAAAACAGGCTGTAAAAATAGTTTCAGATAATATTGAAGAAGATGAATATGATGAAATTGATGAATTGCTGAAAGAAGGATTGATACAGCGTTTCGAGTATACTCATGAACTTGTCTGGAAGGTGATGAAGGACTATGCAGAATATCAGGGATATACTGATATAAGAGGTTCGCGTGATGCTTTCCGCAAAGCTTTTGAAATGGGAATTATAACAGACAAACGCTGGATGAACTCAATAGAAGACAGAAATCTTACATCGCATAATTATGACGATGAAACGGCAGAAGAGATTTTAGAACTTATAATTAAAGTTTATTTCCCGTTATTCCTTGAATTTGAGAAAACGATGTTGTCAATTTCAGGTATTGAGCCTACGTTATTTTAATTATGCCTTACGGACTTACTGACATAGAATTACAGAAGCTTTTAGAAGTGTTTGCTCAAAGCGGAAGAATAGAACAGGTTATTCTTTACGGTTCGCGAGCCAAAGGAAATTTTAAGCCTTTCTCCGATGTTGATATAACATTGGTAGGAAGTGAATTGTCTCGTGATGATTTGAATAAAGTTATTCAAGAAATAGATGATTTGCTGTTGCCATATCAGTTTGATATTTCTTTGAAACATAAATTAAAGAATGTAGCGTTGATCGATCATATTGAAAGAAGAGGTATCGAAATTTATAAAAAGAGGGTATAGGAGAATGGAAAGACATAAAAACCCGAAATGATATCCGCTGAACTAATAAGAAAATAGTATTATGAAAGTCGTTTCAAGGTATTGCAAGCTCTATATGATTATATAACTATCCTCTTTAGTTATATTAACTATAAATATTAGTTTATGAACTAAAAATTTTAGTTCTTTGCAATAACCAATTGAAACGGAAATGAAAACACTTACTGCCAAAGAAGAAGAAATCATGGGATTTTTCTGGGAGAAAGGTCCGATGTTCGTCAAGCAGTTGCTGGAACTCTACGAAGAGCCACGACCGCACTTCAATACCCTGTCGACCATCGTAAGGGGACTGGAAGAAAAAGGCTACCTGTCGCATACAGCGTTTGGTAATACCTACCAGTATCATGCCGTAGTGTCGGAAGAGGAATTCCGACGGAAAACCCTGCGTGGGGTCATCTCCAAATATTTCAACAACTCTTTCTTAGGGGCTGTTTCCTCGCTGGTGAAAGAAGAAGACATTTCGGTGGAGGAACTCAAGGAACTGATACAGAAAGTAGAAGAAGGACGGCTATGAGAAAACGTATATTATTGGCGGCATGGCTGTTATGTAGCCTGATGCTGCCTTTCTGGGGACAGACGGAAAGTAAAAAGAACCCGAAACTGCTGATAGACGGCTGTTTCTTCATGGAGACACCCTCCGAACTGAATGGGGCAAAACTCAAGATGGCTGTTCTGAAGAGCGAAGACGGACGGATGATGATGCTGGTGACAGGCGTCAAACTAAGCGAGAATTCAAAGAAATACGCCGTTCCTCTGTCTGAAGTGAAGGATGCAGATTATTGGCTGGAAAAAGCGAAGGGAAACGTAAAGTTTATGTCAATGATTACTCACACTTCTAAACTGGCCATGAAGGAAGGGGAGCGCATCAAACCTTTCAGCGTACAGGCTACCGACGGTACCCGCTGGACTGACCGCAATACCCTGGGACGGCCGCTGGTGCTCAACTTCTGGTACACGGGGTGCGGCCCTTGCATCCGCGAGATGCCCGAGCTGAGCAAATGGCTGGATACCTGCCCTGATGTGAATTACCTGGCCGTCACCTGGAACACTCCCGAACAGATACAGACGATTGTGGAGCGTCAGGGATTCCGCTTTCATCAGGTAGCAAACGATTCTGCGTTGTGGAAGATGTTCGGCGTACAGCAGACACCCACCACGGTAGTGATTGATAAACAGGGGGTGGTGCGAAAGCTCACCATAGGCACCAACCAGCAGAAACGTGACGAACTACTGAAAACCATCCGGCAATTATCGGCCGAGAAATAAGCGGAAATTAGCGAAGACCTTGGTCAGTACGGAATAATAACTGTAAACACACATAAAAGTCATGGGAACCTTTTTAGTCTATATACTCAAGTCGGCTGTCTGCCTGGCGATGTTCTATCTGTTCTATCGCCTGCTACTCAGCAAGGAAACTTTCCACCGTTTTAACCGGATAGCTTTGCTGGGAGTAATGCTGCTCTCGTGTCTGCTGCCTTTGGTAAAGGTAACGGTGGAACAGGCTTCGCCGGTAAATGCACAAGTGATGTCGATGGAAAACTTGCTGCTGATGTACCAATGGAATAGCGAAGCGGTAGTGGTGGAAGAGGGAAGTCGCCCGTTCCACTGGCAGGAAGGGCTGGTGTTAGTCTATTTTGCGGGGTTGTTTTTTGTCATCGTCCGTCACCTCTGGTCGCTGGGACGCATGCTTTATCTCATTCGCCACAGCCGGTGTGAAAGGTTAGACAACGGTATCCGCTTGGTGGTTCACCGCCGTAAACTTGCTCCTTTCAGCTGGATGCGTTACATCGTGATTTCGGAAACAGACCTGAAGGAAAGCGGACATCACATTCTGGTGCACGAAATGGCCCACATCCATCACCGTCACTCATGGGACTTGTTGCTGACCGAAGCCTGCGCCTGGCTGCAATGGTTCAATCCGGCCATCTGGCTGCTCAAGCAGGAGTTGCAGAACATCCACGAATACGAAGCCGACGAAGAAGTTCTCCGTCAGGGAATCAATGCGAAAGAATATCAAATGCTATTAATAAAAAAAGCCGTTGGCGCAAGGCTCTACTCTATTGCCAACAGCTTTAATCACAGTTCACTTAAAAAACGTATCACTATGATGATTCGAAAAAAATCCAATCCGTGGGCACGGGCCAAGTACCTCTATGTACTTCCGTTGGCAGCCGTTACCGTAGCTGCTTTTGCCCGTCCTGAAATCTCTCAACCACTCGATGAGATTTCAAGTGTCAAAGTTAATGATTTATCGGCAGTTCTGGAAACGTATGCCGATAAAAATGTGTCGAACCCCGCCGAAAAGACCAAACTGAAGATGAAGGTGGTGGATGAGAAAGGAAAACCCATCATCGCGGCAACTGTACTTGTGGTGAATACGACCAACGGTACCATTACCGACGAAAACGGCAATTTCACGCTGGAAGTCGGCACCGACCAAAGCATCCAGGTGGCCTACATCGGTATGAGTACGGTTACCATGGCAGTCAAGGACTGTCTGAAGAAAGCCGACCAGACAATTGTCTTGACTGAAAGCGACACAAAGAAAGATGTGAAGGTGGTAGCGCCTGCTCTGCAAGCTGTGACATCGGATGGCCAGACGTTTAGCGTAGTGGAACAGATGCCGGAATATCCGGGCGGTATGCGTGCTGGTCTGGAATTTATGGCACGCAATCTCAGGTATCCTGCAAAGGCACAGGAAGCCGGTAAGCAGGGGCGTGTCATCGTGCAGTTTGTGGTAAGGAAAGACGGTTCGCTGAGCGATTTCAAGGTGCTCCGTCCGGTCGACCCATGGCTGGATGCAGAAGCTATCCGCGTAATCAGCACCATGCCGAAATGGAAGCCGGGCATGCAGGACGGAAAGCCGGTCAGCGTGAAATTTACTCTCCCGGTGACTTTCATGCTGGAGGGAACCAACAACAAGCCGAAGGCAAGCGACAATGACGTCGTAGTAGTGGGATATGGAGTCCAGAAAAGCGAGGAATCGGTAGATGTGCCTACTATTAAACTCCATAATCCTATGGATGAATTGTTCATTACAGGAGATTTCAAGATAGATTCAGTGGGTAGTACCAAAGCCTCCGGAGTGTCTCCGCTTGTCATTATGGACGGGCTGGAAGTGTCTGACGATGTGATAAAGAAGCTCAATCCGAAAAAGATACAATCCGTCAGTGTGCTGAAGAATGAAGCCGCTACCGCAATATATGGCGAAAAAGGAAAGAATGGCGTGATTCTCATCACTACCAAAAAGAAATAAAAACACTTTCTATCTAAAAAGAAAACGCGCAAGGGTATGTGAAAATATCCTTGCGCGTTCTCTTTTAGTTTTCAGAGGTTTCTTTAAAGTGTGACACCATTCTTGAAAATGGCAATCTCACGGTAATTCTTTTTCTCATTGTTCACGGGTTCTCCGCTGGCCACCTGAATCACATAATCAATGAAACGACGGCAGGTGATTTCCATCGGTTCATTTTCTACGATGACACCGGCATTGAAATCAATCCATCCGGGCTTGTGCGCTGCCAGGTTAGAGTTGGTAGAAATCTTCATGGTAGGTACGAAAGTACCGAATGGCGTACCGCGTCCTGTAGTGAACAGCACGATGTGGCAGCCGGAAGAGGCGAGGGCCGTAGCAGCTACAAGGTCATTGCCCGGAGCCGAGAGCAGGTTCAAGCCTTTTGTCTGCAAGCGTTCTCCGTAAGCCATCACACCCGATACGTAACTCTTTCCGCATTTCTGTGTGCAACCCAATGCTTTTTCTTCCAGTGTAGAGATACCTCCGGCCTTATTACCCGGCGAAGGATTCTCGCCCACGGGCTCTCCGTGTGAGAGGAAGTATTCCTTGAAATCATTAATCAGGCTCACCGTCTGGTTGAACAGTTCCGTGGTGCGGCAACGGTTCATCAGGATGGTTTCTGCCCCGAACATTTCGGGTACCTCAGTCAGTACCGAAGTACCTCCCTGCGCAATCAGGTAGTCGGAGAACATGCCCAGCAGCGGATTGGCCGTAATGCCCGAGAAGCCGTCGGAACCACCGCATTTCAGTCCCACGCGCAACTCGGAGAGGGGCACATCGGTACGCTCGTCCTGACAGCACTTGGCATACAGTTCACGCAAGATACGCATGCCTTCTTCGTATTCATCGTCTACCTTCTGTGCCACCATGAAGCGGATACGGTCTTCGTCATACGTACCGACAAATTCACGGAACACATCGGGCTGGTTGTTCTCACATCCTAATCCTACTACCAACACGGCTCCGGCATTGGGATGCAGCACCATGTCGCGCAGAATCTTCTTCGTATTCTCATGATCTTCGCCCAACTGCGAGCAGCCGTAGTTATGCGGGAAAGCCACGATGGCATCCACTCCCTTTCCTCCGTCCGTCTCGCGGCGAAGGCCCTCGGCCAGCTGGTTCACGATACCGTTCACACAGCCCACAGTCGGGATAATCCAGATCTCGTTACGCACGCCGACGTCTCCGTTCCGACGGCGATAGCCCTTGAACGTACGGTGTTCCACCGGAATGTCCGTGTGCACCTCCACAGGCTGGTAAGTATAATCCAGCAGTCCTGCCAGATTGGTCTTGATTTCTTTCTCGCTCACCCATGTACCTTCGGGCACATCGACGGTAACATGACCGATAGGGTAGCCGTATTTAATGATATTCTCTCCGGCCTGGAAATTCTTCAGCGTCACCTTGTGCCCGGCAGGCACATCCGTGCGCAGGGTAATCACCCGTCCGTCTGCCTCGATGGTTTCTCCTGTATGAAGGGGAGAAATAGCCACTGCCACGTTATCGGCCGGGTTGATTCTCAAATAAGTTGTTTTCATATTAATAGCGATGTAATCAGGTTATTCGTTGACATGTGCATCGAAATAGAAATCGATGTTTTCCGTCGTAATCAGGTTGATAGGCATGTAGTTGCAGTCCTTCACCTTCTTGCGCAGAATCAGGTGGTTGCACAGACATTCTATGCTGTTGTATCCCTGCACGGTAGGCTGCTGAGCTATGACAAAGTCAATGCTTCCGGCCTTCAGACACGCCACGTTGCGACGCAGCAGGTCGTATCCCATAAGGTGGAAGTCCGTACGTCCGTGACGCTGCATATACTCACCGATGATATACGCCTTCGAGTTGAAGGTGATACCGCACTTCACGTTCGGATGCGCCGCAAAGAAATCGTCCAGCAACGAAGCATCTTCACCCGGCTGTTTGGCATAGAGGTTCAGTTCCCACATTTTCAGTTCCGGACAGTGCTCCTTCATATATTCATAGAAACCCTCTTCACGATGGAGCTGCTGGTTCGAACCCAAGCGTCCTTCGTTTATCTGACGGAAGAGGACAATCTCCGGTTCGCCTTTTGCCAGCAGACGCAACATGCGGGCGGCAAAGTATCCGCTCCGCTGGGCATGCTGTCCGTAGAAAGCCAGCGGTTCCAGTCGGGCAATATTCGAATCAATAAACACATACGGAATGCCGGCTTCACGCAGCAGGTTGACAAACTGCTCCGTTTCTTCTTCCACGGTAGGCGAAAGGATGACTCCGTCGGGCTGTGCGTCCAGAATGCGCATACCACTTTCTATAAAGGCGCCCGACTCATACTGGTCATAATAATAGTCCGACAGAGAAACATTGAAATCGGAAAAGCGGGTGATGGCCTGTTGCATGCCGCGCTCCACATCTTTCCAATAGTCTCCCTCATTGTGCGAAGGAAGCAGATAGGCAAATCTGTATTTCTTGTTCGAAGCCAGCGCACTGGCATACATGTTGGGCTGATAGTTCAGCTTCTTCAATATTTCTTCCACTTTAATGCGGCTGGATTCGGACACACCGCTCCGGGAGTGAAGTACACGGTCTACTGTTCCCACCGATACTCCGGCCATCTGGGCGATGTCCTTGATTCGGATTCTATCTTGCTGTTTCTCCATGCGTTCTTACCTTATTATATTGTACAATCTGTGCATTCAGTAAAAATTCAATTTTTTCGATACAAATATATAACTTATTTTGGTTTTTAAAAAATAAACCGTACCTTTGTGTGCGTACACAAAATAGATATTTCAAAAGTAACCGATGAAAGAATCGTTTTTGTGATACGAGTTAAGAACTACATTATTAATCACATAAGTATAAAAATATCTAGCAATGGGAAAAATTGTTACTTTAGGCGAAATCATGTTGAGATTGTCTACACCGGGCAATACTCGTTTTGTTCAATCAGACAGCTTTGACGTAGTTTACGGTGGAGGTGAAGCAAACGTAGCTGTGAGCTGTGCCAACTATGGTCATGAAGCATACTTCGTAACCAAATTGCCGAAACACGAAATCGGACAGTCAGCTGTAAACGCATTGCGCAAATACGGTGTGAAGACTGACTACATCGCCCGTGGTGGTGACCGCGTAGGTATCTACTACCTGGAAACAGGTGCTTCTATGCGTCCTAGCAAGGTTATCTACGACCGTGCTCACTCTGCCATCGCTGAAGCTGATCCTTGCGACTTCGACTTTGATGCTATCATGGAAGGTGCTGACTGGTTCCACTGGTCTGGTATCACTCCGGCTATCTCTGACAAGGCTGCTGAACTGACTAAACTGGCTTGTGAAGCTGCAAAACGTCACGGAGTAACAGTTTCTGTTGACTTGAACTTCCGCAAAAAACTGTGGACAAAAGAAAAAGCACAGTCTATCATGCGCCCGTTGATGCAATATGTAGACGTTTGTATCGGTAACGAAGAAGATGCTGAACTTTGCTTAGGCTTCAAACCAGATGCTGACGTAGAAGGCGGTAAGACCGATGCAGAAGGCTACAAGGGAATCTTCACAGCCATGGCTAAGGAATTCGGATTCAAGTATGTAATTTCTACTTTGCGTGAATCTTTCTCTGCTACTCACAACGGCTGGAAGGCTATGATTTACAACGGTGAAGAATTCTATACTTCTAAGCGTTACGACATCGACCCGATTATTGACCGTGTAGGTGGTGGTGACTCATTCTCAGGTGGTATTATCCACGGCTTGCTGACCAAAGCTACTCAGGGCGAAGCATTGGAATTCGCAGTAGCAGCCTCAGCATTGAAGCACACTATCAACGGCGACTTTAACCTGGTATCTGTAGAAGAAGTAGAAGCACTGGCTGGTGGTGACGCTAGCGGTCGTGTACAGAGATAATCACTCAAACAAACAACATTTCATTTAAGGTTAGAAAAATGGCTAAATTCGATAAAATTGCAGTGTTGAACAAGATTGGTTCAACAGGTATGGTTCCTGTATTCTATCACAAGGATGCAGAAGTAGCAAAGAAAGTGGTAAAGGCTTGCTATGACGGTGGTGTACGTGCATTTGAATTCACCAACCGTGGTGACTTTGCACACGAAGTATTTGCTGAAGTAGTGAAATTCGCAGCAAAAGAATGTCCGGAAATGGCAATGGGTGTAGGTTCTATCGTAGATCCTGCTACTGCTTCTCTGTACATCCAGCTGGGTGCTAACTTCGTGGTAGGTCCGTTGTTTAACCCTGAAATCGCAAAAGTCTGCAACCGTCGTCTGGTGGCTTACACTCCGGGATGCGGTAGCGTATCAGAAGTAGGTTTCGCACAGGAACTGGGCTGCGACCTCTGCAAGATTTTCCCGGGCGACGTACTGGGTCCGAAACTGGTAAAAGGTTTGCTGGCTCCGATGCCATGGTCTAAGCTGATGGTAACCGGTGGAGTAGAACCGACTCAGGAAAACCTGACTTCATGGATTAAGGCAGGTGTATTCTGCGTAGGTATGGGTTCTAAGTTGTTCCCGAAAGACAAGGTAGCTGCTGAAGACTGGACTTACGTCACAGAAAAATGTAAGGAAGCATTGGCTTACATTGCAGAAGCTCGTAAATAATACAGAAATTCATTTTGTTTAAAGGTGTATAAGTGAGAAGCCTCGCTACGTCCGGAAGGGTGCAGCGGGGCTTTCTCATGCCCGCAAGTGAAGGAATATTCATGAAAAAATACAAAAACGAATACTTCCTGCATGGATATGTGCGCGAAAAATCCTATCTTTGCATGAAATTTTTCGCGAAATATGAAAATTAAGGAAATTGTGAATGCCCTTGAGATATTCGCGCCTCTGCCTTTACAGGACGGATTCGATAATGCCGGACTGCAAATCGGATTGACAGACGCGGAAGCTACAGGGGCTTTGTTGTGTCTGGACGTAACCGAAGCCGTGGTAGATGAAGCCATCGCATTGGGATATAACCTGATTGTATCTCACCATCCGCTCATCTTCAAGGGCTACAAATCGATTACCGGACGTGACTACGTGGAACGCTGCATCCTGAAGGCTATCAAGAACGACATCGTGATTTTCTCGATGCACACCAACCTGGACAACGCACCACAGGGCGTCAACTTCAAGATTGCCGAGAAAATCGGACTGAAGAACGTAAGAATCCTGGAACCGAAAGAAAACCAGCTACTGAAACTGGTCACCTTCGTACCGCAGGCACAGGCCGACGAGGTACGTAATGCCTTGTTCGAAGCCGGATGCGGGTGCATTGGCAACTACGATTCCTGCAGCTATAATCTGGAAGGGAAGGGCACTTTCCGCGCACAGCCGGGCACACATCCTTTCTGCGGAGAAATCGGCCAGTTGCACGAAGAGCATGAGGTACGGATTGAAACTGTGCTGCCGGCATTCCTGAAAGGGAAGGTGCAGAAAGCCCTCGTCGAAACTCATCCTTACGAGGAACCAGCCTACGACTTCTATCCCTTGCAGAATGAATGGACACAGGCAGGAGCTGGCATCGTAGGTGAACTGGAAGAACCGGAAACCGAAACCGATTTCCTTCGCCGGATAAAGAAGCTGTTCGAGGTGGGCTGTGTAAAACATTCGCGCATGACAGGACGCCTCATCCAGACTGTCGCCCTCTGTGGAGGAGCAGGAGCCTTCCTGCTGCCCAAGGCCGTAAGAGCCCATGCCGACGTGTTCCTGACAGGCGAAGTGAAATACCACGACTATTTCAGCTACGAGAACGACATTCTCATTGCAGAGATAGGACACTACGAAAGCGAACAATATACAAAAGATTTATTATATTCAATCATACGGGAAAAGTTTCCGACACTCGACGCCCAGCTGACGCGTGTCAATACCAATCCCATAAAATACTTGTAGAAAACTATGGCTAAAGAAGCAAAGAAAGATCCGAATGAATTGAGTGTGGAAGAAAAGCTGAAAGCACTCTACCAGTTGCAAACCATGTTGTCGGAGATTGACAAAATCAAGACACTGAGAGGAGAGCTTCCGCTGGAAGTGCAGGACCTGGAAGACGAAGTAACGGGTCTGAGCACACGTATCGAGAAAATCAAGGCTGAAATCGAAGAACTGAAGTCAAACGTAGCCAGCAAGAAAATCGAAATCGAAACTGCCAAGGCTTCTATCGAAAAGTACAAGAGTCAGCAGGACAACGTACGTAACAACCGTGAATACGACGTACTGACTAAGGAAATCGAATTCCAGAGCCTGGAAGTGGAACTCTGCGAAAAGCGTATCCGTGAATATACAGCCGGCATCAAGTCGAAAGAAGAGGAAATCGTAAAGAGCGAACAGTTGCTGGAAGAAAGAAAGAAAGACCTGGAAGTAAAGAAGAACGAACTGGACGAAATCATCTCAGAAACCAAGCAGGAGGAAGAAAAACTGAGAGAAAAAGCCAAGAATCTGGAAGCTACCATCGAACCACGTCTGCTTCAGGCTTTCAAGCGTATCCGTAAGAACTCACGCAACGGTCTGGGTATTACTTACGTGCAGCGTGACGCTTGTGGCGGTTGCTTCAACAAGATTCCACCCCAGAAACAGCTCGACATCCGCATGCGCAAGAAAATCATCGTATGCGAATACTGTGGCCGTATCATGATTGACCCGGAACTGGCTGGTGTAGAAACAGAAAAGCATCTAGAAACAAAAATGAAATAAGCGTCAGACTTCCGTCTGACAGCAGAAGAAGGGATTCCCGCTCAGGGGATTCCTTCTTTTTTTATGCACTATAAATCTGCATAACGTGGAATATCGGGGAGAAAATAATACGTATTCCGTGCATAGTCGATGCGGCAGCAGTAGTGACGAAGCCCGTTGCTCACCACCAGGTAATCCACCTTCAGCACCATGTTGTAACGGGTAATCTGGTCAAAAACAGCCTGCGTAATCTCCACCGAAGGAGCCTTGTATTCCACAATCATCTGCGGAGTCAGGTCGCGCCGGTAGAGCACCGTGTCACAGCGTTTCTTCGTCCCGTTCAGGTTAATTTGTATCTCATTAGCCAACAGTCCTTGCGGATACCCCTTTTCCTTCAGCAGAAAATTCGTAAAATGCTGGCGTACCCACTCCTCCGGAGTCAGCGCTACATACCGGCGACGGAGCACGTCAAATATCACGTTCTTTCCCTCTCGCTGGGCAATCTTGGCCTCAAAAGCAGGCAGGTTCAATGCAAACATAAGCGTTCTTCTATTACGAAGCAAAGATACTCCATTTTCTCAAAAGTACATAAAAGCTGAATTATTTTCCAAAAACCGTAGGTCTCCGGTAAGAGAAAATCCCAAATTCTTTTTTCTGTTTGCATTATTATTGTACATTTGCGTTTAAGGAAGATAATATCATCTTCCCAATAACCTTTTATTTGGCAACACAAATTCTGAGAGCTAATGAAAACAAAAGAAGAAATCGTAGCAAACTGGCTCCCGCGTTATACCAAGCGGAAACTGGAAGACTTTGGTGAATACATCTTGTTGACAAACTTCAATAAATATGTCGAAATCTTTGCCGAACGGTTCAACGTGCCCATTCTGGGACGCGATGCCAACATGATTTCGGCCCATGCAGAAGGCATGACCATCATCAACTTCGGTATGGGAAGTCCCAATGCGGCCATTATCATGGACCTGCTCAGTGCCGTACATCCGAAAGCCTGCCTGTTTCTGGGCAAGTGCGGAGGTATCGACAAGAAGAACCAGATAGGCGACCTGATTCTGCCTATCGCGGCCATCCGTGGCGAAGGAACATCGAACGATTATTATCCGCCTGAAGTGCCGGCTCTTCCGGCCTTTATGCTCCAGCGTGCCGTATCTTCGGCCATCCGTGACCACTCACGCGACTACTGGACCGGAACGGTGTACACCACCAACCGCCGCATCTGGGAGCACGACGAGGAGTTCAAAAAATACCTGCTGAAGACCCGTGCCATGGCAGTGGATATGGAAACGGCGACTTTGTTCACCACCGGATTTGCCAACCACATTCCTACGGGTGCCCTGCTGCTCGTGTCCGACCAGCCCATGATTCCGGAAGGCGTGAAAACGGAACAGAGTGACAGCATGGTGACCAAGAATTTCGTGCATGAACACGTAGAAATCGGTATCGATGCCCTGCGCATGATCATCGATGAAAAGAAGACCGTGAAACACCTGAAATTTGACTGGTAAACCGACGAAAATGGCAAAGGAAGTCACTTACGAAGAGATTGTACGCAACCTGAAGAACCGCATCTATGCGCCCGTATATTTCCTGATGGGCGAAGAGGATTACTACATCGACCGGATTGCCGACTACATCATCGATACCGTACTTAGTGAAACGGAAAAGGAATTTAACCTGACCGTCACATACGGGGCCGATACGGATGTGGCTAACGTCATCAACGCCGCCAAGCGTTACCCGATGATGTCAGAATACCAGGTGGTAGTGGTAAAGGAAGCACAGAGCCTGAAACGCATCGAAGAGCTGGCTTTCTACCTGCAGAAGCCCCAGAAATCGACCATACTGGTGGTATGCTACAAGCACGGCAGCATTGACCGCCGGAAAAAACTGGCCGCCGAAATCGAGAAAAACGGGGTGCTGTTCGAATCGCGAAAGCTCAAGGACAGTCAGATTCCCGGTTTCATCTCCTCATACCTGAAACGCAAGAAAGTGGAAATCGAGCCCAAGGCATCGGAAATGATGGCCGAGTTTGTAGGAGCTGACCTGAACCGTATGGCCGGCGAACTGGAGAAGCTTATCCTGACACTGCCGGAAGGCGCACGCCGCATCACACCGGAACAGATTGAGCGGAACATCGGTATCAGCAAAGATTACAATAACTTTGAGCTGCGGAGTGCGCTGGTGGAAAAGGACGTGCTGAAGGCCAACAAAATCATCAAATACTTCGAGGAGAATCCCAAGAACAATCCGCTACAAATGACACTGGCCATTCTGTTCAACTTCTTCTCGAACCTGATGCTGGCCTATTATGCACCTGAGAAATCAGACCAGGGAATAGCGGCTCAGTTAGGCTTGAAAAGTCCGTGGCAGGCGAAAGAATACATGGCAGCCATGCGACGTTATTCAGGCGTAAAGGTGATGCAAATCATCCATGCCATTCGCGAATGCGACGCCCGGTCGAAAGGTATAGGCAATCCTTCCACGCCCGATGGAGAATTGCTGCGCGACTTGATTTATTTCATTCTTCATTAACCGAAACTGAATCTCTGAAAAGAGGAAAGCAATACGCTGTACAAGCGGTATACATCTGAAAAGGACCGGATGTATGCCGCTTTTTTCGTTTTTCACGAGAATTGAAAAATCAGGAGGAGAATACAAATGGACGTCAAATTTTCAATTCTCACAAAGTTTCCCTACAAACGGTAAATTACAGATAGAAGTGGAAGGTACAAAATACAAATGTAATCGCTTATTTGTGTAGAATTGGATGATTTACATTTGTATTTTACCTATTTATCCGCTACAAATGTAAATTTTAGCAAACGGGTAGGGGAGATATTACACTGATACAATGCAATTTACAAGAATAAAGTGTTACTTATCTAAATGTAAACGAATAAATATAACATGCAACTTTAAGAAGCATAACAGACTGAATACCAGCATATTTTAAAATAATATCTACAAATCTGTTCAATAAAACGACCTGAAAGAGCGAATAAACTCTTATTTTGCCCATATATACACATGTATACAATTATAATATACTAATATCCAGCAAAATAACCGACTAAACTAAAGTTAATTACAAATGTATTTACACTTGTATAGAAGCGTAAATGTACAATTGGAATAATATAGTTTACACTTGTAACAATGTAAATTTAGATTTATAAATTTGCATTTCTAAATTTAAAGAATTACTTTTGTAATCAACAAACAAAGCCATTTCCATTTGTATATGAAGGACCGGATTCTAAAAGTCATGCAAAAAGAGGGTTTATCGAATGCCGAATTCGCCGAAAAGATAGGCATCTCCACCTCTTCACTGTCGCACATCTTCAGCGGGCGAAACAAACCCAGCCTGGAAGTCGTCATGCGCATCCATAAGGCATGTCCGTACATCAACATCAACTGGCTGCTCTACGGTGAAGGCGAAATGGAAGAAAGTGCTCCCGCCGTAACAGGCATGGACTTGTTCTCACAACCGCTCGAGAATCCGAAAAACACGACCGAAGAGCCGGCTCACTCCGATTTTCGCAAGGAGAACGAGGTTCCTACCGTGGTTTATCCGCCAAAAGAGATTATCAGAGAGGAAGTTAAGTACATCGAAAAGCCGCATCCGAAGATTACCGAAATACGTATTTTCTTCGACAACGGCACCTACGAGGTGTTCAAACCCGAAAAATAAGTCCCCGAACGACAAAAGCACCCGCCAAGGTGTTAGGCATATAAAAGGTAAATTCGTATCTTTGCGTGAAAGAAACGAATTTACCTTTTTTTATATGAAGAAATACATCTTAGATTTGACAGTCACCGAGAACACTCGCCTGCACGCGAACTACGTTCTCATCAAGCTGACGCAAGAGGCTCCCTTGCCCGAAATGCTTCCGGGACAGTTTGCCGAAATCCGGGTGGACGGTTCGCCGACTACCTTCCTGCGTCGCCCCATTTCCATCAACTACGTAGATAGAGAGAAAAACGAAGTATGGTTCCTCGTCCAGCTCGTGGGCGACGGTACCCGTAAACTGGCTACCGTACAGAAAGGCGATACAGTAAACGTAGTGCTCCCGCTGGGCAACGGATTCACCATGCCGGCTTCTGCCGACACCAAGGTGCTGCTCGTGGGCGGCGGTGTAGGTACGGCTCCCATGCTCTACCTGGGCGAAGCCCTCTTGAAGCAAGGATGCAAACCCACCTTCCTGCTGGGTGCCCGCTCGAAGAACGACCTGCTCCAGCTGGAACAGTTTGAAACCCTCGGCGACGTGTACACCACCACCGAAGACGGCAGCATGGGCGAAAAGGGATACGTCACCATGCACAGCGTACTGAAAGCACAGAAGTTTGACATGATTTACACCTGCGGCCCGAAACCCATGATGATGGCAGTGGCCAAGTATGCCAAGGCAGAAGGCATCGAATGCGAGGTGTCACTGGAAAACACCATGGCCTGCGGCGTCGGAGCCTGCCTCTGCTGCGTGGAAAAGACAGACGAGGGACATGTGTGCGTATGTAAAGAAGGTCCGGTATTTAATATAAAGAAACTATTATGGCAGATTTAAGCGTAAACATCGGTAAATTGAACTTGTCGAATCCCGTCATGACCGCATCGGGTACATTCGGATATGGACTGGAGTTTCAGGACTTCGTGGACCTGGAGAAAATCGGAGGTATCATCGTGAAGGGAACCACACTTCACCACCGTGAAGGAAACCCTTACCCGCGTATGGCCGAAACGCCCATGGGTATGCTCAATGCCGTGGGATTGCAGAACAAAGGCGTGCATTATTTCGTGGACCACATCTATCCGCAGATTAAGGACATCCGTACGAACATGATTGTAAACGTGTCCGGCTCACAGGTGGAAGACTATGCGGAGACGGCTTCCATCATCAACGAACTGGAAAACATCCCGGCCATCGAGCTGAACATTTCCTGCCCGAACGTGAAGCAGGGAGGTATGGCTTTCGGTGTAACGGCTCACGGAGCTGCCGAAGTTGTGAGTGCCGTGCGTAAAGTTTACAAGAAGACACTGATTGTAAAACTGTCGCCCAACGTGACTGACATCACCGAGATTGCCCGTGCCGTAGAAGGTGCCGGAGCCGACAGCGTGTCGCTCATCAACACCCTGCTGGGTATGGCCATCGATGCAGAAAAACGTCGTCCTATCCTGTCGACCGTGACCGGAGGTATGAGTGGTGCTGCCGTGAAACCCATCGCCCTGCGCATGGTTTGGCAGGTAGCTAAAGCCGTAAACATTCCGGTAGTAGGTCTGGGTGGTATCATGAACTGGAAGGATGCCGTGGAATTCCTGCTGGCAGGTGCTACTGCCATCCAGATTGGTACAGCCAACTTCATTGATCCGGCCATCACCGTGAAAGTGGCCGAAGGCATCAACGACTATCTGGACCGTCACGGATACAGTTCCGTACGCGACATCATCGGTGCACTGGAAGTCTGAAAACGACGCTTTTCAAGGCCCGAAAACAGGCATAAAAAAACGTCCTTGCGTTCGTCACAAAACGCAAGGACGTTTTCTTTTAAACGCAAGTGCGTTTTACCTAAAACGTAAAGGCGTTTTAAATGAAACGCACTTGTGTTTTTCTAGAGGGTGAAAATCAGGCTTTTTCAAGTCTAATATGGGGAAAAATACCCCTCCAAATTACGGATACGGTTGTCTGTTTATGTAATTAATCCGTTTTTATACGCTTCTGAGTTGGAACAAACCGAATACTTTTATTACTTTTGCAAAGTTCAGTTCCAGCCCTTTTCTTCTGGAAAAGCCAGAAAACTGAACAAGACATATTGAAAGGCGTTTACTACGCTTTGGTTTTGACGTTCTGAAATCCTAGGAAAATTTCAAAATTGTAAGTCAAGAACAAAGCAACGTAAATGCCCCATGGGTGTGTTATATCCATACCTGTTATGCCCGATAGCCATAAGTGTATCTGTACGCCTGTGGTGGTTTCCGGTGTAAGGGTATGTTATATATACATATCGGCGTGGGGCTTCTGCGTTGCTCGTTTCGACTTACAGGGCAACATTCCTAGGAGCCTCAGAACGTGAAGCGAGCGACAGTGCAGGGCTTCACGCTTTTTTTATGCCTTAACAATTGGTATTGAATCACACAAAGGATGCCGGAGTCCTAATCCTTCCCAATGTTGTCGGACTGTGAGTACAAAGTTTTTCAACAACGAATCCGGCCATACGCTTTTCGATAAGCTGAAAGGTATCTCTTCCGAAATGGTCACCTTCGACCGTTTCCTGGCTGTTGTCGGGTTCTTCCGCTCTTCCGGTTATTTCAAATTACGGAAAGAACTGGGCGACATCCCCGAAATAAAAATTCTGGTAGGAATCAACATCGACGATATTTTCCGCAAACACAACAAAGCCCTGCTCATGCTGGCTGATGAAGAAAAAGCCAAAGCCATTTATCAGGACGGCTTCAAGGAAGATATTATACAAGCCCGTTATGCTCCAGAAATAGAAGAAGGTATCCTGCAAATGTGTGACGACCTGGTATCAGGCCGTTTGCAAATGCGCATCCATGCCACCAAAAACCTGCATGCCAAATTTTACCTCTGTCTGCCTCAGCACCATAGCGAGCACAGTGACGGATGGGTAATTATGGGTTCCTCCAACATTTCTGAATCAGGACTTGGAGTGTCGCAGGCCCCTCGTTACGAACTGAATGTAGCCATGAAAGACTATGACGACGTGCGCTATTGCTACGACGAGTTCAGAACCCTGTGGGAAGAAGCCGTTCCGCTTACCGCAGACGACATAGCATCCTGCAAGGAACAGACCTATTTAGGTTATCAGCCTACCCCCTACGAACTCTATATTAAGGTACTGATTGATACGTTCGGCGACCAAGTAGAGGATGATTTCTCCCTGCAACTGCCCGAAGGAGTAAAAGATTTGAAATACCAGAAAGATGCCGTAATACAAGGCTTCCAGATGCTGATGAAGCACAACGGACTCTTTCTGGCCGATGTGGTTGGACTAGGAAAGACCTTAATCGCCACTATGATAGCCAAACGGTTTGTCGAAGCAAACGGTCAAGACACAAATATCCTAGTCATCTATCCTCCTGCGCTTGAGGACAACTGGAAAAATACATTCAAGCAGTTCGGTATTTACAAGAAAACACAGTTCATTACCAACGGCAGCCTGAGCAAAGTGTTGGAAGGACGCGACCAGTACAAAGACAAAGAAGCATTCGATTTAATCATTGTAGACGAGGCCCACGGATTCCGCAGTGACACTTCCGGTAAATACGACGAACTGCAAAAGATATGCAAGTCACCCTGTGCACATACGGGACTACTCAAAAGTAGCCAGAAGAAAGTCATGCTTCTGTCGGCCACCCCTCTGAACAACCGTCCGGATGATTTGCAGAATCTTCTGCTGCTTTTTCAGAATAGCCAGCACTGTACTATCGACGGCATTCCAAATCTGAAAGCCTTTTTCTCACCGCTCATTCAAGACTATAGCAAGGTGATGCGCGAACGCGACCAACGAGATGTAACTACCGAAATAGACCGGATTTACGAACAAATACGCAATAAAGTAATAGACAAGATTACCATCCGCCGTACCCGAAACAATATCCTGAACGACCCAGACTATCGGGCCGACATCCGCTCGCAAGGCATTATCTTTCCTGATATTCTGCCACCCAACGAACTGGAATACCAGATGAGTGCAACGACCAGCCGCCGTTTCTATGAAACGCTGAAACAGCTTACCGACGGAAAATCGTCGAGAAACCCCGGTGGTACAGGACTGGACTATGCCCGTTACCGCGCCGTTGAATTCCTGAGACCCGAATACCGGAGCAAATACAAGAATGCGGAACACATCGGACAAACACTGGCAGGCATCTACCGGGTGCACATGGTAAAACGCCTTGAAAGCAGTTTTCATGCTTTCAAACAATCCCTTCATACCTTGCTACGCATTACCACCGACATGATCAAGATGTTCCAAGAGAACAAAGTCATCATCGCTCCAGACCTGAAAGTGAAAGACCTGCAGGCAAAAGGCATGGAACTGGACCAGATTATTGAATACGCCATTACCAAAGGATATGTGGCCGAAGATATTGTCTTTGCTGCCGAAGCCTTTCTGCCTGAATTCCTTGAGATGCTCCAGCACGATAAAGAAATATTAGAGCGGCTGAATGCCGACTGGGATAAGGAAAAAGCTGACCCGAAATTCGACCTCTTCGCCCAACGGCTACAAAGCGAACTGATGAATCCCGAAATCAATCCGTCGGGCAAACTGGTACTGTTTTCCGAAAGCGTGGACACCCTGACATACCTCTACCGACGAATCACTCAGGAACTTGGAAGAAAAGACGTGCTCATGGTAACCGCTGCCAACCGCAACCGCCTGGGACAAACTATCAAGGAAAATTTTGATGCCAACTGGCCGACAGGCAGCAGAGAATACAATCTTATCCTGACTTCCGATGTATTGGCCGAAGGAGTGAACCTACACCGTTCCAATGTGATTGTCAATTACGATTCTCCCTGGAATGCCACCCGTCTGATGCAACGTATCGGACGCGTAAACCGTATCGGCTCTTCCGCTCCACACATCTACAATTACCTGTTCTATCCGTCCCGGCAGGGCGACAAAGAAATACAGCTTTACAAGAACGCCCTTGTCAAGCTGCAAGGCTTCCATTCTGCTTTTGGTGAAGATGCCCAGATTTATTCCCGCGAAGAAATCGTCAAGCAGTTCATGTTATTCGACAGTACCATTAAAGACCATATCGACAAGAAGATTATGCTCCTGCGAGAAGTCAGAGACCTCTACCATAATGACCGCAAACTCTACCACAAAATAAAATCACTGCCGATGAAGAGCCGTGTGTTACGCCACACAGGTAAGCATAGCGGCAAATCCATCATCTTTGTATCGTCCGATGTAAAGACCGAGTTCTACCTCGCTACAAAATCAGGGATAAAAGCTGTCGATTTTCTGGAAGCCGTTTGTTATCTGAAAGCCCGTCCGGAAGAGCAGGCCGTACCGTTTACCGATGACACTCTCCATTACCGCCATGTAAACGAAGCCCTTCTTCAATACCGGAAAGAGTACATAGAAGCTGCTGATACCGCTTCCGTCCATCGACCAGACCTAGACCGGACTTCACAGGAAGCCCGCAATTTTCTACGCACTGTCAAACAGCAGGTAACGGATAGCGAACTCAAAGCACACTGCGACATATTGACAAGCTACATCAACGAAGGCATCTATGCCCAGCTACCCCGACATCTGAAAGCCTTGTCACGCGAATACAAAAACGACCGTGCCCGCATCCGGCAGGAAGAGTACAAACTTCAGACTTCCATCAGCCAATTGCTGGAAGAATACCGTACCCAAAACCGGGAAGAGCGTCAAGACCTGCAGGAAGTCTCAGACCCACAAATCATCATATCCGAAACATTCATCTAAAAATACCTCCTTATGGCATCTATTTACACCCATGAAACCTTGCGAAAAATGTTCCAGTCGGCATTCCAACTCGCTGAGTGGTATTCCTTTCTACAACACTTTTTCCATGCTACCGAACTGAAGAAAACTCCCGAAAGCATCCATACACTTCATGCAGAGGAAGAAGGACACTATATCGGCTGCATTGAAACTTCAGATTATTTCCGGATAGGTCTGTTCTGTTACCAAATTCGTAAAGGTTCAGTTGCCAACCGCCGTGTTGGACTCCGTAATTTGGTCAGGTCCTTCATCAATCCGCAATGGGGAGAATTTGATGCCGCCCTCGTGGTGTATGATAGTCACGACCACTGGCGGCTATCCTTTATCTGCGATATCAAAGAAGAATCCACAGCCCCCAAACGCTACACCTACGTATTCGGCAACAAAGACCTGCTGTACAGAACTCCGATAGAACGTCTGCTTTATCTCCAGAAAAAAGGCATCTCATTTGAGAACCTGAAAACGGCCTTCTCAGTGGAAGCCTTGTCCGATGAATTCTTCGACCACTATCGCGAACAGTATGCCGACTTCATACAGTACGTCACTGGCAAACGTTTTGTCAAATCAGGAAACAAGTGGGTGGAGAAGACAGTCGGTTCTCCCAACGCCGCTTTAATGCAAGCCTTTGGATACGACGAGAAAAAGATACGTGACTACATAAAGAAAATGATGGGACGCATCACCTTCCTGCACTTCCTCCAGCGTAAAGGCTGGATGAACGGTGACCTGAACTATATGCAACATCTGTTTGAACGTTCCCATTATCAAGATGATTACTTGGATTCCGTATTGGAACCCTTGTTTTTCGGAATTTTGAATACCCGACCGTCGAAACGCGAAGATTTGTTTCATCAGTATGGCTGGGATAAGTCCTTACTGGCCGAATGGAAGAACATTCCATACCTCAACGGTGGCCTGTTCGAACGTGATGCAGACGATGAGCCGGAAAGCGTATTCCCCGCAGGCTATTTTAGAAAGCTGTTCCAGTTCTTCAGTGAATACAACTTCACCATCGATGAAAACGACCCGAACGACGCTGAGGTGGGAGTTGATCCGGAAATGCTAGGTAAAATCTTTGAAAACCTGTTGGAAGACAATAAAGACAAAGGAGCGTTCTATACGCCCAAAGAGATAGTCCGCTACATGTGTCAAGAATCATTGATTGCCTATTTGGAGACCCATACCACTTTGGCTAAGGACAAGGTTCGTGCCTTTGTCCTTTCGCCTGAAGAAAGCGTGACCGACATTCCAGACAACAAGAAAGCCAAACTGCTCACCACACTGGAAGAAATAAAAATATGTGACCCAGCCATTGGCTCCGGTGCCTTTCCCATGGGACTACTCAATGCATTGCTGCATTGCCGAGAAGCCCTGAGTGGGGAACACTATGACCGTGCTGAATTGAAAAAGCAAATCATACAACGCAATATCTACGGGGTAGACATTGAAAAAGGAGCTGTCGACATTGCCCGTTTACGTTTCTGGCTGTCCATTGTAGTGGACGAGGAAACTCCTTCGCCACTCCCAAATCTAGACTATAAGATTATGCAAGGCAATTCTTTGATAGAAAGTTTTATGGGAGTAGATTTAAGCAAACTCACCTACGAGAAAGAACATAAAAAGGATAAAGGAGAAATCTCTCTCTTTGACAACGAGAAGAACCGCCTTCAAAAAACAGTCTCCCAACTGCTAGCTGCTTATTATTCTTGCACAGACCATACTCGTAAAGTCCGCCTGCAACAAGAAATATCCGACACCATCAACCGCCAACTGGAAGCAGGCTTGGTAGACCAAGCCATCCTTGCCAAGCTAAAAGACATCAACCTAGCTGAAAACAACCAATTTTTCCTTTGGCATACCTGGTTTAGCGATGTATTCAACAGGGAAGAGGGGAAAAGCGGGTTTGATATTGTGATTGGAAATCCACCGTATGGAGCCAACATTGACAATCTAATTAATGTCTATGAGAAATTATATCCTGATACCTCCCACGGATATAAAGACATTTATAAATATTTTTATGACTTCAGTTTCTCTATTTGTAAAGAAAAAGGAATTATCTGTTTTATTACTCCCAATACATTTCTAAGGCAACCTCGCTATGGCGATTTAAGAAGAGTCTTGCTAAAATACAATATCATGCAGATTGTTGACCTTGGAGAAAATATATTTGTGGATGCAGTTGTTCCGGTAGCGATTTGCTTTTCTAAACATATAGAAGAAATCAGTAATACGGTATTATATGCTGATTTAACCACCCAAATAACTTATAAAAACGCAAAAGAGACACTAAATCTGATTAAATTTGAAGGTATCCCTCAACAATATTGGACTACAATACAGAATAACGTATTCATACAAAAACATAAAACATTGTCAGGACGAATTGTTGAGCTGGATTCTATTTTAAAATTTAAAGATGCTGGAATAAACTATCAACGCGTCAAGGTGGGACTTTCTCAAAAAGGTAAATCTGATTTAAGCTCAAGACTTTTATATGAAGGAGAAAAAGAGTCTAATATCGATATTGAATATTGGAAAGGAGTAGATATAAACAGCTTTTACATAGCATCGCACACATCAAGATTCTGCCGTCCCAATATATCATTGCGAGATGGTGAACGTGTTATCTTAAATAAAGACTATTTCAAAATTTCTCCTAAACTGATATGGCGTCAAACTGCTCCATATCCAATATGTGCCATTGACTATAAAGGTATTTGGTTTGGTCGCAGCATTCAAGCTGGTCTAATAAAATCTGAATATACTGATAAAATTTCATACGAATATCTTTGTGGCCTACTTAATTCTAACTATATTAGAAATATATACGAACAGAATGTAAAGGAAGGTGGACGTGTATTTCCACAAGTGAAATTGGAAAAGCTAAAACCACTTCCCATTGTGATTCCAACTTTAGAGGAACGAAAGAAAATAGAGAATTTAGTGACTCAAATTATAGACTTAAAACTAAATGGAAAATCTGGAAGACTTGAAGAACTATTGAACAAAACTATTGATAAATTATACGAACAAACATGATTTTTCACAATGGTCTCACGTTAAGCCATTAGTGTCCTATAAAATCAAGACACTAATGGTTATATGTTTCAACACCATCATTACCTCAAGCGTAATGAACTATTATAAATACAATCTTCCCAATATGAAGGTACATACAATATATTATAACCAGCCAACATAATTGCCCCCATTTCCAAGTCTTTAAAAGTAATAGTTAAACCTTCCTTGATTATCATATAAAACTTTTCCAATTTTTCATCTGACAATCCTTTATTATTAAAGTATTTAAAGGTATTATTATAAATATATCTAAGAGATTGAATAACAGACTTATCGCTTCCAATATATAAATAATCATCCCCATAGTCTAACAAATAGGAAAAGATAGCATTACGAATTAAAGGATTTAATTCTTTCATTTCATTATCAGAAAGGTATGCTACATGAAAGTCTTCTATCTGATTTCGTAAATATGCTGCAATCGATTTTGCTAATTGATTTTGATTACCAATCAATTCTTTACCTTTCAGAATAAGCACTTCACTTGCAGACTGATGCTCATTAAAAAGAATATTATCTAAAGCCATAAAAATCAAATTATTCCAAGTAATTAATCTTTACAAAGATAAGAATTTCACTTTAAAATATAATATTTCCCTAGAAGACAATAACATATCAACTGAAAAAACTATAGCTATAATTTTCATGCTATTCTCGTCATATTCTGACGAGAATAATCCGTTTATTCGCGTCAAAACGTATGAGGCCGCATTAAGAGATATTACCGATTTTATGACACTAAGTGAGAATTATTTTATCAGAACTATTTTCACAACCCCCTCAACTTCTCATCAAACTCCCTGCATTCCCAATAATAGGTTTCCACATCAGGAATACCATCCATAATATGAGCAGACAATTGATTGCAAAGCATTTTAAGATTGGAAGAAGAACCAGCTAAGGCTGTAAGATTAGAATGAATATCGGCCAAACCATCCTCTTCAATGGAAATATCCGACAGCAGGATAAAGACAATCCGGCAATCATCAAAAGCTGAATTATCCTTACAAACCTGTTTACAAATTGAAATACTGTCTGTCAGTTTTTGAGGTAAATCAGACTCATATTTCTGCGCCTGCTTACGAACGGATATCTCTGTCCCTTTGTTTGAAAGGACTAAATCCCAACTCTTTAGTTCCACAAAACACAAGCAAGCACTGGAAGGAGAATCAGTCAATGCATCAACCGATTTTCTGGATTCTATCCCCATCGCTTTATCTGCCTCCTTTTTTACGGTATCAAAATCGAGGACATCGGTCTTTGAACCCGCCACCGAACACATATATACCTTCCCTTTGGAAGGTGCACATGCACTGTGCAGATTACAAATCACAGTATCGCAACCATCGAGGTATCCTTTTATTCTATTATATATTTCGGAAGGAGTCATTTCAAACTGTTTCTTGCTGCATCTACATTCATTATATCCCGTAATGGAGCAGCCAATAAGGTAAAAACCTGATTCAAATCATTGGTTACATCCTTAAAACTGGAGAGCCTAGAATCCTGATTCTGTTCTGCCATATAATATACCACGTCTTTTTCTATTCCTTTGGCCGCAGCAAAATATCTCAATCCCTGTATAAAATATGGACTGTGCGAACTGACAACAATAGGAATTCCTTTGGCTACCAGTTCAACAATAAACTGGCAAAAACTTATCTGCCACTCCGGATGTAGATGGATTTCCGGTTCATCCAAAACGAGCATTTTCGATGTGGAAATACTGTCCGTCTGTAACAGACGTAAAAGAACGCCAAAAGATTTGATGCCGGAAGCCACACTAACCGCTGGAATGGAAATGCCGTTTCTAAGAAAATATAATTGTTTTGTCTTCTCATCCACCGTAAAATTTCCTCCTATCAATCGTCTTATTTCATCCAATTGTAACTGATAGCTATTAGAACGGAATAATCCAGGCAAATCTTCAGCCGTATTGAGTATCTTTTCGGCCATATCGCCCAAATGATAGGGGATATTGCCTTTTTGCAAAGAATTAGACATTCCACGGAAAGATTTTGTGGGCACAGAACTTGACATGCGTAACGTATCGAGTATATGCAAATAAACTGGAGACTCTACATAGGTTATATCTTCAATGGAAGAATCTCCCCATAACTTAATATTTGATATTTTTCCATTCTCAAAAGTGAGGCTTATGTCACTGCCATCGGCATCCGTCGTATCATCATGAAAATAAATACTGGAATGTGTGGTACCGTATGAACTTAATGGCTCCATAAACTCACTTCTTGATATAATGTCAAATTCTCTCTTTACAGCCAAAACGGGATTCTCCAATTCTGAGAGATTTTGCTGGATTTGTGTGAATTTATCGTTTAATATAGCTGCCTGCCGATTCGTGAATCCACATTCAACCGCTTCCTTCTTAAGCGTTTCGGACAATTCTTCTACAGTAAGATTCTTCTCTACTAAATCGATACTTATTGATTGGATGTCCTGCAAAATTTTTGCATGATTATAGCGACTAAATAATCTCTTGATAGAAAGCAGATGAGAGTTTACAAACTGCAACGTCTTGAATTTATCTACTTGCTTTACATTATTGGTTGCCTTGAGAAGGGAAAACAAAACTTTACCGATTGAACTTTTACCTGAATCGTTTTCACCGGTTATCACAGTAAGTCCCCCAAGCTCAATATCTGCGCTTGCAACCTTTAAAATATTCTGTAACTGAAGTTTCATCTTTTATAAAATCAAGTCCATTGCAAATGTAAAAAAAATAGCTTACAAAACAAATTCAGCCGCTTGCTACTTATCCCTAATTAACCCTGCTATTTCTCTTCCAGCAAATCCGGACGCAAACGCTGGGTCCGTTCAAGCGACTGCTGGAACTCCCATTCACGAATCTTCGCTTCATGGCCGGACAGCAAGATGTCGGGCACCTTCCAGCCGTTGTATTCTGCCGGACGCGTGTACACCGGAGGAGCCAGCAGGTTGTCCTGAAACGAATCGGACAAAGCCGACTGCTCATCGGAAATCACTCCCGGAATGATGCGGACAATCGAATCGGCAATCACCGCTGCCGCCAGCTCGCCGCCCGTCAGCACATAGTCGCCGATACTGATTTCCTTCGTGATGAAATGCTCGCGGATGCGGTAGTCGATGCCCTTGAAGTGTCCGCACAGAATAATCAGGTTCTGCGACAGCGACAGCGTGTTGGCCATCTTCTGGTTGAACTGCTCGCCGTCGGGCGTCGTGAAAATCACCTCGTCGTAATGACGTTCCGCCTTCAGTGCAGAGATACACCGGTCAATCGGCTCAATCTTCATCACCATGCCGGCACATCCCCCGAACGGATAATCGTCCACCTTACGGTAACGGTCGTACGCGTAATCGCGCAGGTTATGGATGTAAATCTCGGCAATTCCTTTCTTCTGAGCACGGCTCATGATGGAGTAATTGAAGAATCCTTCAATCATTTCCGGCAATACGGTTATAATGTCTATTCTCATTTGTCTGCGATTGTTTTTTGCAAAAGTACGAATATTTTTGCTACTTTTGCATGAAACATTACGCTTTAATGTCATGACAGAAATAGAAAGAATCGACCAGCTGCGTGAAGAGTTACACACGCATAATCATAACTACTACATTCTCAATGCACCAACCATCAGCGACCAGGAATTCGACCGGCTCATGCGCGAGCTGCAGGATTTGGAAGCGAAACACCCCGAACACTACGACGAGAACTCGCCGAGCGTGCGCGTGGGTAGCGACCTTAACAAGGAGTTCCGTCAGGTGGAACACAGGTATCCCATGCTCTCACTGGGCAACACGTATTCCGAGACAGAGGTACGGGAGTTCTACGAACGTGTGCGGAAGGCACTGAACGAGGACTTCGAAATCTGCTGTGAGCTGAAGTTTGACGGTACGTCCATCTCTCTTACTTACGAAGACGGACGACTGGTGCAGGCGGTGACGCGTGGCGACGGTGTACGGGGCGACGACGTGACGGACAACGTGAAGACTATCCGTTCCATTCCGCTGCGTCTGTCGGGCGAAGGCTATCCCCGCCGGTTTGAAATCCGCGGTGAGATTCTGATGCCATGGACGGTGTTTGAGGAACTGAACCGTGAACGCGAGCAGCGTGAGGAACCGCTTTTTGCCAACCCACGCAATGCGGCTTCGGGTACGCTCAAGTCGCAGAACTCGGCAGTAGTGGCTTCGCGCAAGCTGGATGCCTACCTATATTATCTGTTGGGCGAGGAACTGCCGCACGACGGGCATTATGAGAATTTGCAGGAAGCGGCACGCTGGGGCTTCAAGGTGTCGTCGCACATGCGCAAGGCCCGTACGCTGGAAGAAGTATTCGACTTTATCAACTACTGGGACTTGGAGCGCAAAAACCTGCCGGTAGCTACCGACGGCATTGTGCTGAAGGTAAACTCACAGCGCCAGCAGCGCAACCTGGGCTTCACGGCCAAGTCGCCGCGCTGGGCCATCGCTTATAAATTTCAGGCGGAACAGGCTTGCACCAAACTGCTGAAGGTGACGTATCAGGTGGGACGTACGGGAGCAGTAACCCCCGTAGCCAATCTAGAACCGGTTCAGCTTTCGGGTACGGTGGTGAAACGTGCATCTCTCCACAATGCCGACATCATCGAGTCGCTCGACCTGCATCTGGGCGATATGGTGTACGTGGAAAAGGGCGGCGAAATCATTCCGAAGATTACGGGAGTGGACAAGGACGCACGTCCGGAAGGAAGCGAGAAGGTAATTTTCATCACACACTGTCCGGAATGCGGCAGCCGACTGGTACGCTACGAGGACGAAGCCGCACATTACTGCACGAACGAAGACGGTTGCCCCACACAGATAAAGGGCCGCATCGAGCATTTCATCAGCCGCCGTGCCATGAACATCGAAGGGCTGGGACCGGAAACCGTCGACCAGTTCTATCAGGAGGGACTGATTCACGATGTGGCCGACCTCTACACGCTGCAAGCTGCGGACATCTGCCGTCTGAACCGCATGGGAGAAAAATCGGCCGAGAACATCATACAGGGAGTAGAGAAATCGAAGACCGTTCCTTACGAGCGTGTCATCTTTGCGCTGGGCATCCGCTTTGTGGGCGAAACCGTGGCCAAGAAAGTGGCACGTGCGTTCCGCTCCATCGATGACCTGAAATCGGCTACGCTGGACGACCTGATTCACGTGGACGAAATCGGCGAAAAGATTGCACAGAGTATCCTGCGTTATTTCCACAGCGAGAAGAATCTCCAGCTCATCGAACGCCTGCGTGAAGCCGGAGTGCAGATGGCCATCAGTGAGGAAGAGACAGCCGGACAGACCGACAAGCTGCAAGGCCAGTCCATCGTCATCAGCGGCGTATTTGCCCGCCACTCACGCGACGAATACAAGGCACTTATCGAAAAGCATGGCGGAAAGAACGTGGGCAGCATCTCCAAGAAAACAAGCTTCATCCTGGCCGGAGAAAACATGGGCCCCAGCAAACTGGAAAAAGCAGAAAAACTGGGCATCCGCATCGTAAATGAAGAGGAGTTTCTCGGAATGATTGGCGAATAAAGTGCCAGTCCTTTACAAATTATTTATAAAAGGCAAAAAAACGATTAAATCTATAGGTTAAATTGAAAATATTCGTACTTTTGTACACTTGTTAAAGTGATTATATTTCATTTATGATAGTAAGAAGACTGAAAGGAATGGGGGTAGCTCTGATTACTCCCTTCAAGAGCGACGGTAGCGTGGATTATAACGCGCTGGTACGACTCGTTGAATATCAGGTACAAAATGGGGTGGATTTTCTCTGTGTACTGGGTACCACTGCGGAAACACCGACACTGACTGAGGAAGAAAAAAGACAAATCAAGAAAGTGGTGATAGAACGCGTCAACGGTCGTGTGCCAATTTTGCTGGGCATCAGCAGCAACTGCACGCAGACGGTGCTCAACACGCTGAAAAATGAGGACTTCACAGGAGTGGATGCCGTACTGGTGGCCGTTCCTTATTATAATAAACCTTCACAGGAAGGCATTTACCAGCACTATAAAGCTATTGCCGAAGCTACTGATCTTCCGGTAGTACTCTACAATGTGCCGGGACGTACCGGTGTGAACATGACGGCCGAAACAACCTTGCGTCTGGCACGCGACTTCAAGAACATCGTGGCTATCAAGGAAGCATCGGGCAACATTACACAGATGGACGATATCATCAAGAACAAACCGGAGAATTTCGACGTAATCTCGGGCGACGACGGTATTACCTTCCCGCTGATTACCTTGGGAGCCGTGGGCGTTATCTCCGTTATCGGAAATGCCTTTCCGCGTGAATTCAGCCGCATGACGCGTCTGGCACTGGCCGGCGACTACAACAATGCGCTGACCATCCATCACCAGTTTACGGAGCTGTTCAAGCTGCTGTTCGTCGACGGTAACCCTGCCGGAGTGAAAGCCATGCTGAGCATGATGGGAATGATTGAAAACCGTCTGCGCCTGCCGCTGGTTCCTACCCGCATCACTACTTACGAGCAGATGCGCCGCATACTGGATGAGCTGAAAATAAAATGCTAAAGAAATCACGGCAGAGTCCTGCCGTGACCGCATAAAAAAAGAGATTTCAAATCTGTACAGAACCTGTCTGATTTGAAATCTCTTTGCTTTTTGTTGTATCCAAAGTCATCTTCTTCAAAGGGCGGGCATCAATTTTCTGCCTGATGCAGAAGCGATGCCAGTTCGGAGGGAGTTACATTCTTTGCCACAATGGCTCCACGGTCGTTCACCAGGTAATTGATGAATCCGTGCTTCAGGTCGTACGACTTGAATATCTCCGAATTTTCACCTTCCATTTCCTGATAGACGTTATCACTGATACCGTCCTGGCGAACCGCAGCGTTGAATACCGACTGGTAGCGGTCGAATGAAATGGAAATCATCTCAACACGGGCGTCGTCCGAAACCACATTGTGCAGTCTGGCATTGCGTGTACGCGATGCGGCGTCGTAACTGGCCCAAAAGCTCAGCAGAATGTAATTGCCTTTTGCGGCTTGCAGGCTGAGCGGCTGCTTTTCTTTTCCGAGCACTAACTCCGGAGCCTGCGCCCCAAGCGGAAGTTTCTCGGTGGGAGTCTTTCTCTTGTCAAATGACAGAGAAATGAAGGAACTGAATACTAATACAACAAAAAACCACTTTACATTTTTAAGCATGTAATTTGATTTTAGTTAATACTATCCGGTACTGTGTCCTTACAGTGATTTCCTGCCCGGAACATTACTTCTGTGGCCGGAACAGCAGGACTGCCCGGCCACGTGAATCTGGGAAATCCGTTGCAAATATACGGTTTATTTCCCTAAAAAGTTCAGAAAAGTCTAATATTTTATGTTTTTAAGCATAATTTTTAAGTTCCATCTGAAGCATCTCCCCATTTTCTGCCACGTAAACGTACTTGTCGGCACCACGGTCTTCCACTTCTATACGGTAGTAATTTCCGGTTTCTGTTTCAAAGAAATCCACATCGTCGACCTCCATTCCGCTTCCTGACAAATCGGCCAAAGCTTGGCGTACGCCTTCAGGAAGGGTACTGTATTCGCGCTCTTCTATCTCGTATGTAGTATGTATCCAGGAAAGAACTCCATCAGCCAGTTTGTAGTACACTTCTTTCTGACGGCCGCCGTCACGGATTTCCACTTCGATACCCCCTTTTTCTTCTTCAATGTCCAGAATCACAGCCTGAGGATATTTTGTCTTTACCAGCTCCTTCACCTCCGATGTCTGTCCGGGAGCTACCGGAGTATGTTCTCCCCATTCTGCTTCTTCACGAATCAGCGTGCCATCTTCCAGATAGGTAAGTTCATATTCCTTCTCACCCGATTCCACTTCAATGACGTAAATCACGCTGGCATCGGTTTTCTCAATCTTGTCCACATCATCTACTCTCCATGATGCGTATGCACCGGTTTTAAAGGCATCTTGCACAACTTGCGGTAATTGAGCAAAAGGAATGTCATATTCCGTCATCACCCATACACCGTCAGGAGTAAACCATGCTTTGTTCTCATACCCGTTATCTGCAAACTCAGCTTCATAGAACTGACCTTTTTGTTCCCAGTCCACTCTCGATACATTCGGGTATCGGGTATCAAAAGCTTCTTGCAGGTTTGCCGAAACTTGTACGTGGTTATCGTCATCTTTATCACAGCTCTGCAGGCCGACTACACCTAGTGTCATCATTGCCCAAAATACAAACTTCTTCATAATTCAGTGTCCCTTTTTTCTTTTGTTTGTGACAAAGGTCTGACACAATTCTGAAAAGATTTTGAAATAATCTGCGAAGTTGGAAAAAAAATGAGATTTCGCGTGCCCAGTCTATTTTTATCACTATATTTGGGGTACAACAACTTAGCCAATTTATATATGATATATATACACCGCATTCTTGTGATCTTTTTCTGTCTGTTTTTCTCCACTGTATCGGCTCAGAAAGTGGGACTGGTACTCAGTGGGGGCGGAGCAAAAGGTCTGACACACATCGGCATTATCCGTGCACTGGAAGAAAACAACATTCCCATCGACTATGTCACGGGTACTTCCATGGGCGCCATCATCGGTTCGCTGTATGCCATGGGCTATTCACCGGACGACATGGAAAAGCTCATCAAATCGGAAGATTTCAAGCGATGGTATTCCGGAGGGATACAGGAAAAATACATCTACTATTTCAAACGGAATCCGCCTACACCGGAGTTTATCAATATCCGTGTATCATTGAAAAATCCGCTACACAAGGTAAAAACACAGTTTCTGCCTTCCAGCGTGGTCGACCCGTTGCAGATGAATTTGGCATTTGTGGAACTGTTCGGACAGGCTACTGCGCTCTGTCGGGGGAACTTTGACAATCTGTTCATTCCTTTCCGCTGCGTAGCTTCCGATGTGTATAACAAACGTCCTATTATCTTCAAGGAAGGTGATTTGGGAGATGCCGTGCGTGCTTCCATGAGTTTCCCTGGCATGTTCAAACCCATTGAAATAGATTCCGTACTGGCGTATGACGGAGGAATATACAACAATTTTCCGGTCAATGTAATGACAGAAGATTTTCATCCGGACATCATTATCGGTAGCGTGGTAAGCTCCAATCCCGGGAAACCGCAGGAGGGAGACATCATCGGACAGCTGGAAAGCATGATCATGCAGAAAACAGATTACTCCGTTCCCGATTCTACGGGCATCCTGATGACCTTCAAATACGACGATGTAAACCTGATGGACTTCAACCGCTTTGACGAACTCCACGACATCGGCTATAAGCGTACCATGGAACTGATGGACTCCATCAAGAACCGGATATCGCGCCGTATGGACTATCGCTTGCTGGAGAAGGAACGCATGGCATTCAAAAAGAAAATGCCTGAATTCCGCTTCCGCAATATCATTATTCATGGAGCAAACGACCAGCAGAAAAAATACATCCGTAAGGAATTCCACAGTGAAGAAGACGGCACATTCTCTCTGGAAGAGCTTCGGAAAGGATATTTCCGCCTGATGTCGTCCGATAATATGATTTCTGAGATTATTCCTCATGCGGTATATAATCCCTACGAAAACGATTTTAATTTGGATTTGAAGGTGCGTATGAAGGATGACCTCTCTCTGAGAGTAGGAGGAAATGTCGGCTCAAACGGAGCCAATCAAGTATATATAGGAGCCACCTACCACAACTTGAACAATTTATCCAAGGAATTCTCATTGGACGGACAGCTGGGACAAATCTACAACAACTTGCAGCTATCCGGACGTATTGACTTGCCAACCCGGTTGCCGACTTCGTATCGTCTGGTTGCTTCCTTATCTACCTTCGACTACCTGAAGCAGGAAAAACTGTTGAGCAAAGGAAATACTCCGATCTTCAACAAACAAAAAGAAGAGTTTGTCAAGTTGTTTGTATCCATGCCTTTCCTGAGCAGGCAAAAAGCAGAATTCGGTATCGGGGTAGGCCAGTTGGAAGACCAATACTTCCAGACGAACGTCATTGACTTTAGCTCAGACGTACGCGACGCCAGCAAATATACCATATTTGGCGGTTCGGTTGCATTGGACGGAAATACACTTAACAGCCGGCAGTTTGCCACTTCCGGACGGCGTGAAAGACTTGCCGCACACATTTATACTGGGGTGGAACGGTACTATCCAGGAAACGAAGATCCCGCCTATACGGAAAACTATAAATACATCCAATCATGGCTGCAAATAGCCTATGAACTGGAAAAGTATCATACACTCAACCCTCATTTCTCACTAGGGACCTACCTGAAGGCCTATTATTCTTCGCGTAACTTTAGCCACAATTACCGGGCTACCATGATGCAGGCTGGAGAATTTGCACCTACGGCTCACAGTAGAATCACCTACAACGAAGCATTCCGGGCCAATCAGTTTGTAGGAGCAGGTGTATGTCCAATCTACCAGTTCAACAGCGTGCTTCAGGTAAGACTAGGCATGTATGGATTCGCACCGATTTTCCCCATCCGGGAAGAAAGTGGTAAAGCACGCTATGGAAAAGTGTTCTCACAGTTCGAATATATGGGTGAACTGGATCTGGTAGTCAGACTTCCTTTCGGCTCCATATGTGCCTACCTAAATCACTATAGTTCACCGAGTAACAACTGGAATTTAGGCCTCACACTAGGCTGGCAGATATTTGGAAGCCGGTTTATGGAATAATTTTTATTGAAAAAAATCGCAGAAATATTTGGAAGTTTCGTACAAACTCCATACCTTTGCAC
>ULZG01057046.1_pt1 | contig 62268 bp, 60 predicted proteins | sample 1962881 | NCBI WGS metagenome assembly ULZG01 (sample SAMEA4835883, study PRJEB28245) | human gut metagenome | biome: gut microbiome; material: fecal sample | place: Denmark | collected 2008 | reverse complement strand
GCAGCAGGGCGCCGTCGTAGCTGACGCAGACGCCCGCCACGGTCCGACCAGCCTCCGCCCCGTGGTCTATTGCCACGAGCGTGTTGCGGTAGGAGTATTGGCTCTCCTCCATGGCGACGAGGCGCGTCATCAACTGTTCAAACTCCTCCAGCGTGTGGTTGGGGCCTGCAAACCACTGGCAGCACTCCAGGTTCATAGCCTCCATGATCATAGGAGCGATGATCGGCGCATCCTCCTTTCTCGCATTTTCAATCTGTATCATGATTCGGTTTTTATTTGATTCTGCGAAGTTACGAAAAAGGAATTGAATTTTTGCAAGAATCGAGGAAAAAGTTTACCTTTGCGAAACAATTACCATCAAATCATGACCGACCAAGAAACCGAAATACTCACAACGCTGGACGAAAGCCAGCGTACCGTCGTCTTGGCCCAGGACGGCCACCACCTCGTGCTGGCCCCTCCGGGTTGCGGCAAGACCCACATCCTGGCCTCCCGAGTGCGCTGGGCCCACAGCCACGGGGTGGGCTTCGAGGACATGCTCTGCCTAACGTTCACCAACCGCGCCGCCCGCGGGATGATCAACCGCATCGGCGAGGTGATGGACGGCGAGGACTTAGGGCCGCTCCATGTGGGCAACGTCCACCATTTCTGTTCGCGGTTCCTCTTCGAGCAGCAGGTAGTGCCCGCCGACTCGTCCATCGTCAGCGACGAGGAGACCATCAGCATCCTGGCCGACTACACCCACGACGACGAGGAGCGCGTGATCCGCGACTACCGGTCCAGCCGCAACTACCAGCAGATACTCTTCTTCTCCCACCTCATGGATCAGATGCGCCATGGCCATCCGTGGAGTCTGTATCTGCATCCTGAGGCGCTGACCGAGGGCGACCGCGAAGCGCTCCGCTATCTCTGCAATCGCCAGAAGAAGCCTTTCGCCGTCGAGGCTCTCATCGAGATCTATCCCTGTGCGGAAAACTACTTCGACGATGCCGATGCTGCTCCTCGCGAGGTGGCAGGCAAGGTGCGGACTTTGTTGAAGAAAATGTACTATGCCCGTCGCTATGCCGAATACAAGGCCGACAACCACATCCTCGACTTCGAGGACCTGCTGCTGAAGACCTATGACGCCTACCGGGAAGACACCGAGGGCCGACTGCGCAGGTATCGCTGGATACAGGTCGATGAGGTGCAGGACCTCAACGCCATGCAGCTCGCCATCATCGACCTGCTGACGGCGAAAGAACGCGCCACGGTGCTCTTTCTCGGCGACGAGCAGCAAGCCATCTTCTCCTTTATGGGGGCGAAGGTGGAGCGACTCAACGAGATCAAGTTGCGCTGCAAAGGCCACATCCACCATCTGCGTCAGAACCATCGTGCGCCCAGCTATCTGCTCGGCGTCCTCAACCGCTACGCAGAGGCACAGTTGGGCATCGACCCCGAGCTCCTGCCTTTGGCTGGCAACGACGAGCAAGCGCAGCCTGGCGACCTCCAAATCATCTATGGCGCCACGATGGAGGACGAGATACGGCTGATCTGTGAGAAGGTGCGGGAGCTCCAGGCGCAGGGGACGACCGCCGTTGTCGTCAGTTCCAATGCCGATGCCAACCGTGTCTCGCAGTCGCTCACCGACCAAGGCCTCACCCACTTCAAGGTGTCGGGGCGCGACCTCTTCGACACACCCGACGTGCGCCTGCTCTTTGCCCACCTATCCGTACTCTCCAACGAGCACAACTTCATCCCCTGGGCGCGTATCCTGCGCGGTGTCGGCGTTTTCGACACCCACTCCCTTGCGCGGCGTTTCTCTCGAAAACTTCTCCAGCTTGCCCTTACGCCCGACGACCTCCTGCGCTACGACGGAACCACCACCTACCTTCAGGAGTTTCTCAAGGCTTACGATGGAGGCGAAATCGTGGTTTTCGACACCGAGACCACGGGCACGGACGTCTATCATGACGATATCATCGAGGTCTCTGCCATGCGGGTCTGCCAGGGCAGGGTAGTGGGCGAGCCACTCGACCTCTATATTGAGACCGACCGCCCCATCCCGACCCTGCTCGGCGAGAAAGAAAACCCGATGTACGCGCTCTATCATCAGAAGATGGCGGCTGGCGAACTGCTCCAGGCGGAAGAGGCGTTGGCACGGTTTCTGGTTTTTGTCGGCGACCGTCCTGTGGTGGGACACAACGTGCGTTTCGACTATCAGATCCTCAGGTACAACCTCCTGCGCCACGGCGGCCTAAGGCTTCCCATTCCGATGGCCCGTGTCTTCGACACGTTGAAGCTGATGCGCCTGCTCGACAGAAATCTTCGGTCCTACAAGCTCGAATCGCTCATCGACCAACTGGGCCTGCAGGGGGCCAACACCCATCAGGCCATCGACGATGTGGGGGCTACCGTGAGCCTCGTCAACTACTGTGCGACGAGTGGGCGGAGCAGGGTCAAGGCCCAAACCGACTTCCTGGCCCATCCGCGCGTGCGCCCCTTTGCCAGCAAACTCCGCGCCTACTATGGCGACTTGTATTTGGATGCCATGGCACGATGCTATGATCTGGAGGCCGACGCCGACCAGCCGGCCCTCGTGAAGGAACTGCGGCGAGCTTATGCCTATTTTGTCGAGGAGCACAAGGTGGATGAGATACCGCAACTGGACGATATCTGTCGCTACATTATGATGGACCTGCTGCCCCGTCAGGAAGTGGCCAATAGTCTCGACGCTCAGCTCCAACGCTATATCGTCGATCTCAGCACGCTGAAGGAAAGTGATTTCTGCAATAGCCGGAGCATCCGCGAGCGGATCTATGTGACGACTGTCCACAAGGCCAAGGGACTGGAGTACGACAACGTCATCATCTTCGATGCCGTCGATGGGCGTTATCCCAATGCCTACAACCGCGACAAGAAGCAGGATATGGAGGATGCTCGCAAGTTTTATGTAGCCCTTTCGCGGGCCCGCCGTCGGCTCTTCGTGGCCTACAGCATGAACACGACCGACCGCCACGGCGTCGTCCATCCGCGCCAGCTCACACCCTTCATGGACGAGATCATGGCCTACTTCGGGTAGGCTGCCATTCCCGCCCTCTCTTTGGTCCAGTGGCTTTCAGCGATGTGTCGGTTGCTGAAGGCCGCTGCCTTCTTGGTTTCTTCTCGATGGGAATTCTGCTTTCAAAACGTGTTATGTCTATTTTTTTTTGTACTTTTGCACCCGCAATCGGTTCGCTGAAAGACGCGATTAAAATGGGAAAGCGGTGAGAATCCGCTACTGTCCCGCAGCTGTATGTTGCAAGACGAGGAGGCCAAAGCCACTGGTCGTCCCGCTCCGTCCCTCTTGTGGAGGAGCTATCGAGGACGATGGGGAAGGCGTTTGGCCATTATAGGCAACGAGTCAGAAGACCTGCCATTGCGCTTGCGCCTGCCGCCTTCGAGGAAAGGTCGATGCAGAAAGATACATTTCTGGTTGGCTCTATCATGAAAGAAATTGTGGAGCCAGTCTTTAGACAGAGTAAGAGGAAGTGAGTTTGTACAAGAAAAGGATGTTTTCTTGGCTGCTTGGCCTGCTCGTCCCCGTTGCCGCGATGGCCCGTGCCGTCGTGGGCGATAGTGTCCATACCCTGCAGGATGTGGATGTGGTCGGTGTGCGAATAGCCCAACGCATGGTGATAGGCGGCCAGCGGCTTGATGGCGAGGCCCTGAGGCGGCTCGATGGCGGTTCGGTGGCCGATGCGCTGCGCTATTTTGCGGGCGTCCAGCTCAAGGACTATGGCGGCGTGGGAGGCATCAAGACCATCAATATCCGATCCATGGGGTCGCAGCATGTCGGCATCTACTATGACGGCGTGGAACTGGGCAACGCCCAGAACGGACAGATAGACCTTGGCCAGTTGAGCCTTGACAACATCCAGGAGATAGCTGTCTATAATGGTCAGCGCAGCACGCTTCTCCAGCCGGCTTCCGACTTCGCCCATGGGGGCACTGTCTATATCCGCACGCGTCAGCCCCACTTCTCTCCTGGCCGGCCGACCCATCTCAAGGCGAAGGTGCAGGCGGGCGCTTCGGGCCTGCTGAGTCTCTCGACGCTATGGGAACAGCGGCTTTCCGACCGTCTCAGCGTCTCTTTGTCGGCAGGATGGCTGTCTGCCAGCGGCAAGTACCGCTTCCGCTATCGCCGGCTGACTCCTGACGGGAGTGTGGCCTATGACACGACGGCCACACGGCAGAATGGCGATGTGCGCGCGGAGCGAGTAGAACTGACCCTCCACGGGTTGCTCCGCCAAGGCTTTTGGACCACGAAGGCCTACTGCTACGACTCAGGACGCGGCATCCCTGGGGCGATCGTGAACAATGTGTGGCGGCGTGGCGAGCGACAGTACGACACCAACGTCTTCCTCCAGCACCGACTGCAGAAAGACTTTGGCGACCGCTTCTCCACTCAGGTGCTGGCCAAGTATGCCTATTACCGCACACATTATCTCGACCGCGACACCACCCACTTGCCCGTGGACAACCGCTATTGGCAGCAGGAGTTCTATCTCTCCACGAGTAATAGCTATCAGCTCTTGCCCGCCTGGGGAGTCAGTATGAGCTATGACCTGCGCTGGAACAAGCTCAATGCCGATACCTACCGCTTTGCCTTCCCCACGCGGCTGACCCATAGTGCTGCCGTGGCTACGGCCTTGGACCTCGGACCGCTACGCTTGCAGGCGAGTCTGGCGGCTATGTTCGTCTCCGACCGTGTGCGTCGTGGCACGTCGGCCCACCTCCACGAGTTCATGCCCGCCTTCTTTCTCAACTATTACCCCTTCGCCACGCGTGCCTTCTCGGTCCACGCCTTTGCGAAGCGGAGTTTTCGTATGCCCACCTTCAACGATCTCTACTATGCGGAGATGGGCAATGCGCGTCTCCGTCCCGAAAGTATCAACCAGTATGATGTCGGCATCAATTTGGAAGACACCCCTGACGGCAGAGGATGGCTGCGTGCCTACGGCTTGCGGATGGACGCCTATTATAATACGGTGGCCGACAAGATCATAGCCTATCCGAAAGGGCAGCAGTTTCGCTGGACGATGCTCAACCTCGGGCGGGTCCACATCTGGGGAGCCGACGTGCTTCTTTCGACCACCCTGCAGCCTGCGCCCGCTTGGTCGGCGACCCTCCGTGCGCAGTACACTTGGCAACAGGCGCGCGACGTGACCTCTCCCTCCAGGACCTATTATCGCCATCAGATAGCCTACGTACCGTGCCATAGCGGATCGTTCGTGGCCTCCGTGCAGCATGGAGGGTGGGGGATGGACTACAGTTTCATCTATGCTGGCAAGCGCTGGAACGCGCAGGAGAACACGCCTCGCAACGAGATGCAACCTTGGTACACCCACGACGTGGCCCTGCGCTACGCCTTCAGTCTCTTGGGAAGATATGCCTGTCGCGTCAGTCTGGAGGTCAACAACCTGCTCAACCAGCAGTATGAAGTGATACAAAACTATCCCATGCCTGGCACCAACGTGCGCCTGGGCTGGGAGATGACATGGTAATGGATATATGAGAAGGAATTTATCATTTTGGATTATTGTCCTCGCCATCCTTGTGGGGCTCGCCGCATGCCGCAACGACGACGTGGTGCTCTATCCCGACGAAACGCCCACCCCCGACGGCTACACCAATACTTCGTCCTATCGTGGACTGTATGTGCTCTGCGAGGGAAACATGGGGTCCAACAAGGCCACACTCGACTACCTCGATATGACGACGGGCCGCTACTCGCGCAATATCTATCCTTCGCGCAATCCGGGCAAGGTGATGGAACTGGGCGATGTGGGCAACGACATCAAGGTCTATGGATCACGCCTTTGGATGGTCATCAACCAGAGCAACCGCGTGGAGGTGGCCTCGGCTGCCTCGGCGGTGAGCCTCGGTAGTGTCGATATTCCCAACGCGCGTTTCCTCGCCTTTGATGGGAAATACGCCTATGTCTCCTCCTATGTAGGACCTGTGAACGGGCCAAGCGTGCTGGGAGAGGTCTATCGTGTTGATACCCTGACGCTTCGTGTCGATGCACGTTGCACGGTGGGCTTCCAGCCCGAAGAGATGGCGGTCGTGGATGGACGCCTCTATGTGGCCAACAGTGGAGGCTATAGTGCGATGCAGGGAGGCGGCTACGACCGGCGGGTGAGTGTCGTCGATCTGCAGACCTTCTCTGTGGAGCGTACCATCGACGTTGCACCCAACCTCTTCCGTCTTCGACGCGATCGCTACGGCAGCCTCTGGGTGGCCTCGCGTGGCGATTATGACGCCATACCAGCTCGCATCTATGAGTTGTATGGTGGCAGCGTGGCCGACTCCTTGGATGTGCCAGCCACCGACATGGCCTTCCGTGGCGACTCCTTGCTCTTCCTCCATGCTGGCGGCTGTGGCCTCTACGACCTGCGCCACCGTCGCCTCGTGAGCCAGCAGATGCTCCGCCTGCCAGCCAGTCAGCGGATAGAGACTCCCTATGGATTGCTCGTCGACGATAGCGATGGCCGCATCTATGTGATGGATGCCACCAACTATGTCTCTTCGGGCAAACTCTTCTGCTTCGATGCTCAGGGCAACTGGCTTTGGACACGTCTCACAGGCGACATACCCGCCCATGCCTGCTTGGTCCAGACGGGCCCCGTGGCGACAGAAGACAACCCATCGGAGGGCGATCGGTCGCCTTACATCCTGGCTGTTGACGAGTATGTTCCCGCTCCTGGGCAGTTTGTCAATATCTTGCCCAAGGCCGAAGCAGGAGATGATGCTACCTCCATCCGTGACAAATGTACTGCCGCCTTGCGTGGCGGACTCAACGGACTGGTGACCCTGGGTGGGTACGGCGGCTATATCACCTTCCATTTTGATCATCCCGTGCGCAATGTCCACGGCCAGTACGACCTGCTTATTTGTGGCAACTACGTGGCGGGTGCGTCCGAGCCTGGGATCGTCATGGTTTCGCAGGATCTCAATGGCAATGGACTGCCCGACGACCCGTGGTACGAACTCAGCGGGAGCGCCGACACAGATAGCGTCGGCAAGGTGGTCTATGGCTATGAGATCACCTACCATCCCGCACCGATGAACGACATCCCGTGGACGGACAACCAGGGGAAGCGAGGCGTCGTGGTGCGCAACAAGTATCATACGCAGGAGTATTATCCTCTCTGGATTCACACGCCACTGACGTTTCGCGGAACGCTCTTGCCTCCCAACGCCCACAACCGGGGCAAGGACGGGGCGCAAAACTGGCTGCTGGAGAGTTTCAGATACGGCTATGTGGACAATAGTGCGGACGACGCAGGCTGCTCCTTCGACCTCGATTGGGCGGTAGATGATCAACGTAGGCCTGTCCGTCTCGACCATATCGACTTCGTGAGGGTTTATTCCGCTGAAAACCAGCAATGTGGGTGGCTTGGTGAGACATCCACGGAGATACGGGGCGCCAAGGATCTGCACCCGTAGCAACACAGACTATTATTTATCAAAAACAAAAATAAAAAGTATGGAAAAACAAATTTACGCCTTGCTGCTTTTGGCGGCATCATGTCCTTTCGCACCAGCTATGGCGCAGCAGAACGCTCGTTTCCACGCGGCCGACGACGCGGTGGCAACATTCGAGTCTATCGACCTTGGCTCGGAAGGCTACGCCAATGGATCTGATGGCAAGGGAGCTTTCACGGACGGCAACTACATTTTCGGCAATACCTATACTGCCGAGTATGGATCGTGGACGGGTTTTGCCATCTCCAATAAGAAGGAGACCGATTTCGTCGATTACATGACGAGCCAGTACAATAGTAGCGTAGGTCATGGTGTGGACAACTCCTCGCAGTATGCTGTCTATTATTACAGTAGTTTTGGTCGCGCCTCCGTCACTGATGGCGAGGCTGTCAAGGAGAAGAACGGCAACGCCTTCGACGCGCTGGGCTTCTATGTTGCCAACTCGGCTTGGAACGTGACGGCCTATACCGTCGGCGACGGTATGACGGACGGAGCCTTCACGAAGGGCGACTGGTGCAAGCTGACGGTCTATGGCGTGAAGGGCAACGAGGTGACGGGCCACGTCGATTTCTATCTTGCCGATTATCGCTCGGACAACGAGGCCGACCATTACTACGTCAAGGACTGGACGTGGGTGAACCTCTCAACGCTTGGCACGGTCGATCAACTCAACTTCGAGGTGACGGCTTCGCGCAGCAATGAGTGGGGAACGACGACGCCGACCTACTTCTGCATGGACAATTTCAACGACGCCAAGGCTGCCGCAGCAGGAGTGGAGGATGTGAGACGGCCTATGGAGGCTCATGAGGTGGCTCGCTATCTGCTCAACGGAGTGCGTATCAGCACACCGCAGCCAGGCATCAATATCGTCCGTATGAGCGACGGTACTACGCGCAAGGAACTGGTGAAATAAGGTCCCTTGCGTATTACGCACAAGGCTGGTTTCCAGATCCTCGTCGGATGGAGACCAGCCTTGTGCCTATTGGTTGTTTTCTGAGGAATTCTCGAAGAACAATCCTCCTTACGCCTTCCTCACTTCCTCTACGGTAAGTTGGGTGATTGTACTACGGCTGGTGGAGCATCTCCACGTTGACCGTGATGCTATTCTGGTTGTTTTCTCCCCATTGGTAGGTCACACCGCCACCGATGCGGTCCATGGCGCGATTGTAGGCAGTGGCGGGCAGGTAGCCAAACGGGCGGTAGCCATAGCCCCTCCATCCGAAGCCGCCCCAGTAGGGGTAGCCGAAGGCGGTGTTGCCATAGCCGCGATAGGGCAGTATGTGGTTGTTGTTGATGGCTTTCTGCACATAGGCGTAGGCGCTCCAATGCTCGTTCCACCGATAGCCGAAGACGGCGTTGATTCCTCCCGTGGTATAGTTGGTTCCGCCATAGGTGCAGTTGTTGATATAGCCGCCTATGGCCAGGGTCGCCTTCTTGGAAAGGTTGGTGACATACATGAGCGTCACGTCTTGTGAGAATCCCGCCCCATTGCCGCCAAGGCCCTTGCCGAAGTTGGCAAACACCGAAGCACCGATATTGACGTTCAGTCCCTTGTGGAGCCGCCATGCGCCATATCCGCCACCGTAGCCGTAAAACCACGGATCATAGAGATACGGGTCATAATAATCGGCAGGACTCTGCACCTGACCATTCTCGTCGATAAGGGGCAGCGTGTAGTCGATCTGCGCCTGCTCCTCGCGTTCTTCCGCCAGCAGGCGGGCGTAGGCCTTCTCCTCCTCCGAGGGCTCACGCGTCCCTTGGAGCCGTGGCGATTCGATGGGCCGTACGCGACGCTCCAAGGCCGTGGAGTCGGTCTCAGTCTGCGCCCAGCCCCCGACAGGCAGGCCGAGGAGGAGGGAATAGAGGAATATCGCATTTTGAATCTTCATACCTTCTGAGTTTCTTATGATGCAAATTTAGGTGTTTATGACTGAACGGCCAAGGAATTTAAGCAACTTTATCATTTTTTGCAAGCCACATTTCAACCGCTTTTGCTATCTTTGCACCCACGTCGCCCCATCTCTTCCCAGGGAGTCATGAAATATTGTCGATAGTCTTTGGATCAAGTCATGGAGTCGATGTGCTTCCCGTGAGGAAAACCATGGGAGATGGGCTACCTAATAATGAATTAGAACTATGAATTTTTTACAACGCATATTCGGGTCGGCAGAGGAAAGTCCCGAAGAGAAGAAGAAGGAGACCAAGGCGCGCCAGTTTGACGCCTTGAAGTATGACGGTATAGCTGCCCTGAAGATTGGACAGGTTGACTACGCCGTCACCTGCTTTTCCCACGCCCTGCAGCTGCAGGATGACCTGGAGATCCACGACCATCTCTCCGTGGCTTACATTCATCAGAACCAGATGGCGAACGCTGTCAACGAACTGCGCCTGCTGGCTGACGCCCAGCCCGACAACCAGGCTGTCTGGGTGCGGATGGCGCGTGTCTGCTATATGATGGAGGACTACGACCAGATGGCGGAGGCTTGTGAGCGTGCTGAGGCGGTCGGGGCAGGGAGTGCCGAGGTGAGCTATCTCTATGCTGAGGCCCGCCAGGGACAGGGCGACAAAGAGGCTGCCGTGGCGCTCTTGGGCGAGGCCATTGCGCGAGACGAGCACCACGGAGCCGCCTACTTGCTCCGTGGCCAGATCCTCATGGAGATGGACCGTCTTGAGGAGGCAGAGACCGACGCCGACTACCTGCTTGAACACGCCGATCTTGAGGAGGATATCGTACTACTCAAGGCTCGCATAGCCCATCGGGGTGGCGACCAGCAGAAGGCCGTCGAGTGGTATGGTCGCGTCATCGACACCAACCCTTTCTGTCTGGCTGCTTTCCGTGAGCGTGCGGAAGTCTATCGCGAGATGGGCGAGACGCAGCTCTCCGAGGCCGATGCTGCCACTGCTGCCGAACTGGAGCCGAAGGAGATGGCCGACATTAGCGACGGACAGTCGGCGGAAGGTATCGAGCAGAAGACCAAGGAGGCCTACAAGAATACGTTGAACCCCTTTGGCCTCTAAGTCCAAGATGACGTTGTCGCTATTGCCCTTGCAGCTTCCACAGAGTGCGTTGCGCCCCCATCTGGTTATAGCAGGCCCTTGTGCCGCCGAGACGGAGGAACAAGTGATGGACGTGGCCCGAGCTTTGGCCGCCGACGGTTGCCGGATTTTTCGTGCTGGCGTGTGGAAACCGCGCACCAAGCCAGGCACCTTCGAGGGCAAGGGTACAATCGCGTTGCCCTGGCTGCAACGGGTAAAGGAGGAGACGGGAATGCTCCTCGCCACCGAGGTTGCCACCCCAGAACATGTGGAGCAATGTCTTCGTCACGGCATAGACCTGCTGTGGGTCGGTGCGCGTACCTCGGCCAATCCCTTTGCCATGCAGGCGTTGGCAGATGCCCTGCGTGGTACGGACATTCCCGTACTGGTGAAGAATCCAGTTAATCCCGACATCGAACTGTGGATGGGTGCGCTGGAGCGACTGGACCAGGCAGGTGTGCGCAGGCTGGGAGCCATCCACCGCGGCTTTTGCAGTTATGGGGAGAAACTCTACCGCAACACGCCGATGTGGCCCATTCCCATTGAACTGCGCCGTCGTTGTCCCTCTATGCCAATCCTCTGTGATCCCAGCCATATTGGTGGAAACCGCGCCCTCATAGCCCCGCTCTCGCAGCAGGCGATGGACTTGGGGTTCGACGGTTTGGTCGTAGAATGTCATTGTCATCCCGATGAGGCTTGGAGCGACGCGCGTCAGCAGATCACGCCCGATAGCCTACATCAGGTTCTTGCCTCCCTCGTCGTCCGCAATCCCAAGGGACAGGAGGGCGACCAGCTTCAGCACCTTCGGGGCGACATCGACGAGATAGACCGCCAGCTCGTGGACCTTCTTGGTCAGCGGATGAGTGTCTGCCGAGAGATGGGACGATATAAGAAGGAACGTGGAGTCACCGTTCTCCAGGCCGACCGCTACAAGAGCCTGCTGCGGGAACGCATGGAGGAGGCCAAACGCTGCGGACTGAGTCCTGATGCGGTGGCCCGTTTTTTTGAGTTGATCCATGAGGAGAGTATTCGTCAGCAACTGGCCATCGTCAATGGCGATCCTTTGGCGTAGCTTGCTCCTGCTCTTCCTGGCGGTTCTGCCCGTCCAGGCCTTGGCGCAAGGGGCACGGATGATGGTGGTGGAACTCAATGTGGAGAATCTCTTCGACACCCACCACGACTCCCTGAAGCGTGATGAGGACTTCCTGCCCGAGGGGAGGTATCGCTGGACGCCCTCTCGCTACTGGCGGAAGCTCAACCGCCTCGGGCAGACGATCATCGCTTGTGGAACCGACACGACCCGTTGGGAACTTCCCGACCTCGTAGCCCTTTGCGAGGTGGAAAACGATACGGTGCTTCACGACCTCACGCGTAGGTCGCTACTGCGCCGTGCGGGTTATGAGTATGTGATGACCGATTCGCCCGATGAGCGTGGTATTGATGTGGCCTTGCTCTATTCTCCCTTCTCCTTTCGCTTGCTCTATTCTGATACCCTGCGTGTGGCTCCGGCTCGGGAGCGTTTTCGTCCTACCCGCGACGTGCTCCACGCCTGTGGTCAACTGGCTACGGGCGACACCCTCCATGTCTTTGTGGTCCATGCACCGAGTCGTCGGGGAGGGGAGCGGGCCTCGCGCCCTTACCGTATGGCCGTGGCTCACCGCATCTCCGAGACTATCGATACCTTGTTGGCGGCCCATCCTGCGGCGAGGATCCTCGTCTTGGGTGATTTCAACGACTACAATGACGCGCCTGCCTTACGCTTTCTGGCCTCGAAAGGCCTGACGGACGTGAGCGCGGAGGCGAGGGGAACGCATGGTGCTCGCGCCACCTATCGCTACCAGGGACTTTGGTCCAGTCTAGACCATATCTTGGTCAGCAGCCGCCTGCTGCCTGCTGTCCGCCAATGTGTTATCATCGATGAACCGTTTCTCATCGAGCCCGACGAACAATACGGAGGCGTGAAACCACGACGCGGCTACTATGGTCCACGCTACAACAATGGTTACAGTGACCACCTGCCTCTTGTCCTGCGACTGGAGTTTTAGTTTTTGAGACTCGTTGTTTCATAGTAAATGGTGTTTCGCACCCGAAAATCATTATTATTGTGTATTGTGTAGGCACAGGGAAAACATTAATTTTGCACGTCGAAACAATACGATATTCTCACAAGTGATTAGCAAAAAGACATATCGGCGTTGGCACAAATGGCTGGGGGTGGGCTTTGGCTTCTTCCTCCTGCTCTTTGCCCTCTCGGGCCTCGTGCTCAACCATAGGCATAGTTTTGGCAATATGGACCTCTCGCGCCAGTGGCTGCCTGCGGGTTATCAGTTTAGCAACTGGAACAATGGGCTGCTGCGCGGCACGCTGAGGCTCAGTGCCGATAGCATCTTGGTCTATGGGGCTGGAGGTGTATGGCTCACGGACGCCCATGGCCAGCGTTTTGCAGATTATACTGCAGGAATGGGGTCAGGTGCCGACGCGCGTACGATTCGCAATGTGGTGCGGACGAAGCGAGGTGAACTGTTTGCCTGCGCGCCCTTCGAGGCATACCAATGGCGCGAAGGATCGTGGCGACGGTTGGCTGTGGGCCATGCTTCTACACTCCATCCCACGCGTTTCAGCGACGTTACCACACGAGGTGACAGTGTCGTCTTTGTGGGAAGAGATTCGCTCTATGTAGCCACGCCGCCCTATAGCCATTTTCAAGGTGTTGAACTCCACGCCCCCGCAGGTTATACGAATAAGGTGAGCCTCTTCCGTACGCTATGGCTCGTTCATAGTGGTGAGATAGGAGGCCTGATGGGCAAATTGATCGTGGATCTTGTTGCCCTGTTGCTGGCTTTCCTTTGTCTGTCGGGATTCGTCATCTGGCTATTGCCCAAATGGATTAGGCGTCGTCGCAACAAAGGGTTGTGGCAGAAGGGGTTGCGCTGGCACTTCCGTTGGCACGACCGTTGGGGACGCTATGCGCTGCCGCTCCTTGTGTTCATCACGCTGACGGGTTTTGCACTGCGTCCGCCTTTGCTTCTCGCCGTGGTTCGGATTGCTACACCACCCATTCCTGGCTCGCTGTTAGACAGCCCCAACCCCTGGCAGGATAAGTTGCGTGCACTGCGGTGGGATGCCAATCGATCCGACTGGTTGTTGTCCACCTCTGATGGTTTCTACTCGCTGACCGATTTCCGTCACCAGCCCGTCCACGAGGCGCAGGCACCTGCCGTGAGCGTGATGGGCATCAACGTCCTCGCCCTTTCAGCTGATCAGCAGTCCTGGATTGTCGGTTCTTTTGCAGGTCTCTACTGTTGGCATCGTGCTTCGGGCAAGGCCTACGACTATTTCACCCATGCGCCAGCTCCCACGCGTCCAGCCTCGCCCTTTGGCCAAACGGCCGTGTCGGGATTCTCTTCCGACTTCGGCGACGATATCGTCTGCACCTACGATCACGGGACGAATGCGCTGCGCCAGCCCTGCTGGATGGCCCGACTTCCTATCTCGCTTTGGCAACTTGCCCTTGAAGTGCACACGGGGCGTATTTACACTTTCCTCGGCCCCGTCCGTCTCATCTATATTTTCTTTGCCTCGCTGCTGACCTTCGTCATCCTTTGGAGCGGATGGACTATTAGAAAGCGCAAGCAAGGAACAAAGGATATGCTTGGATGATGCGGAGAAGGTTGCTGAAGGGAAAAGCTGTTTAGGAGCACAATAGTAGAGTCAAACTACAAGCCCCGATGACAAATATCCTCTGAGCATGAATCTCCTCCGAAGGGTCCTTGTCTAGGGAGGCAAACCGGCTTAGTCTTTCATCTGTACTTCGCGCCAAATGCCATCTGTGATGGAATCGGCGAGCGAGATATTGGGCACGATGATGCTTTCGCTGCCCAGCGCTTCGGCTGCAGTGAGGAATATCTCCGCAGCAGGGACAATCACGTCGGCACGGTCCTCCTTGAGTTTGAACTGCTCCATTCGCTCAACGACGGTGAGCGTTTGGATGGTATCATAGAGCTCTTGCAGTCGCTCCACGGGCAACTCTCGCTGAGGTCCTTTGAGGCGTGCAAGACGAAAGAGGCGGTTGATATTGCCGCCCGACCCTATAATCTTTGTGGCGGGAAACTTCCGAGCATACTCCTCCAGCATCTATCCGACGAATGCCCCTTTGGTTTCCTTTTTACTCCTCCGATTCCACCACTTCCACACTCATGCTGATGTCTTGGCGTGGGCGGTCATTGCGGGTTGTGTCGCAGTTCTGTATGCGCTCTACCACCTCGATGCCTTCCTCCACCTCGCCAAATACCGTATATTGACCATCGAGGAACGGTGTACCGCCAAGGGTGGTATAGGTCTCCATCTGCTCGTCGGTGAATGAGGGTTTACCCATCTCCTTGCATTTTTCCTTGGTCAGCTCCACCAGTTTATCTTGCAGGGCTTGCAGTCCCGCACGGTCACGGCTGCGGCGGAGCGTCATGATCTCGTCGTGGTGCTCGCGGGCGAGGGTATTGAAGACTTCTTGTTCCTGCTGCATGGCCATTTGGCGTTCCATCTGCTTCAGTTCGGCGCTTTTGAAGGTCTTGCCCCAGACGATGTAAAACTGGCTGCCAGAACTCTCGCGCTCAGGATTGACCTCGTCGCCAAGTCGTGCCGCACTAAGGGCTCCGCGTTTGTGGTAGCGCTGTGGATAGGCTATCTCTGCTGGGAGCGTATAGTCGGGTCCGCCCGTTCCGAGCATCTTCCCTGCTGGGGCGTTACGGCTGTCTGGGTCGCCGCCCTGTATCATGAAGTCCTTGATGACACGGTGGAAGAGCGTGCCGTCGTAGTAGCCCTCACGGGCCAGTTTGAGGAAGTTGTCGCGGTGGCGCGGCGTGTCGTCATAGAGGCGTACAAGAATGTCGCCCTCGGGAGTCTTGATTCTTACTTTTGCCATGGTGGTAGTCTGTTTGATATGATTACGTCGGCAAAGATACGGTTTTTTCCTTAGAAAAACAAAGGGATGGCCCGTGAAAGCCATCCCTTCGTATAAGTGGGTTGTACAGGAGAGGTTATTCCTGAATGTTGGGCAACTCGAGACCGAGGTTCTTCTTCTTGTCCACAATCTTCAGGACGAAGCCGATGAAGAGTGCGGCCACACCGAGGCATGCCAGCATGACGAGCGGGGCAGTGTAGTTGAGCTGCGTGGCGTCGGTCACACCCTCGTTGGTAGCGTTGAGCACCTTACCGATGAGGAGCGGGAAGAGCCACAGGCCAATGTTCTGAATCCAGAAAATCAGCGCGTAGGCAGAACCAATCACCTTGGCATCGACGAGCTTCGGCACGCTGGGCCACAGAGAGGCCGGTACGAGCGAGAAGGAAGCACCGAGGACGAGGATGGTGAGGTAAGCTACGATGACACCGCCCACCTGGTTGCCCTTGAACTCAGGAAGTACGAAGGCGAAGGTGAGGTGGCAGGCGATGAGCAGGATAGAGCCCAGCACGAGCATGGAAGCAGCTTTACCCTTGTGGTCGACATAGTTGCCGAGCACCGGCGTGATACCTACGGCGAGCAAGGGGAAGACTGCGAAGATAGACTCTGCTGACTGGCGCATGTAGCCCATATAGCAATAGGTGACGAGACCAGCTATGGAGAGGGCCAGTACGAAGAACTTCACGGCCTTCTGCTTCATGAAGTTGAACAAGAAGGCGGTGGCGGCTACGAAGAGCATGATGACATACTGGATGTAGGTCACACTCTGAGAACCCCAGAACGAGTCGGCGGGCACCTCAGTGAAGGTGAGGTTGCACTGGAGCATGTTCACAGCATACTTCTGGAAGGGGAAGATGGCGGAGTAGTAGAGCACGCAGAGCAGTGATACGAGCCAGAAACCACTGGAGGTGAGAATCTGGCCAAGGTCGCTGAGCTTGAACGGCTCGTCCTTCTCCTCAGCCTCGCCAGTCTGCTCGTCGAGCTTCTTGTCCATAAAGAAATAGACGACCAGCATGATCATGGCGATGCAGAGCAGCACCACACCGAAGGCTACAGAGCGCGACACGCTGACGACACCGCCAAACTTGGCTACGAACGGCGAGAAGATCATACAGGTGGCCACACCGAGACGGGCCAATGCCATCTCTGATCCCATTGCCAGTGCCATCTCGCGGCCCTTGAACCATTTCACGATACCGCGCGAGACCGTGATACCAGCCATCTCCGTACCGCAACCGAAAAGCATGAAACCGATGGCGGCCAACTTGGCAGAGGCGGGCATTCCCTCATAGAAGGGTGAGACGCCGAGCTGTTCGAAGACGGGAATATGGTTGAGGTTGTTGGTGAACCAAGTCTCCAGGTCGCTGCCGATGAACCCGTCGCTGACGGCGTACCACTTGATGCAGGCGCCCACCAGCATCACGCCACCAGAGAGAAGGGCCGTGAAGCGGACACCCATCTTGTCGAGGATAATACCGGCAAAGATGAGGAAGAAGATGAACACGTTGAGGAACGTCTCGGAACCCTGCATGGTGCCGAAGGCGTCAGAATCCCAGCCGCGCTGCGACTGCATGAGGTCTTTGATCGGAGACAAGATGTCTACGAAGATGTAGGCACAGAACATGGCCAGTGCCAGGAGCAACAAGGCGGTCCAACGGATGGCTGCCGAGTCGCGCAAAGTTTTATTTTCCATTTTTTGTTATTTTGTTGATTGACTTTCCTGTGATTACTTCTTCAGCCAGCGGTCGAGCCACTCGAAGAAAGTGCGCTGCCAGAGGATGCCGTTCTGCGGCTGCAATACCCAGTGGTTCTCATCGGGGAAGATGAGCAGTTCTGCGGGAATGCCGCGAAGGCGGGCTGCATTGAAAGCACCCATGCCCTGGTTGGCATTGATGCGATAGTCCATTTCGCCGTGGATGCAGAGGATCGGCGTGTCCCACTTGTCAACGGTGAGGTGGGGGCTGTTCTCATAGGTGCGGCGGGCGTTGTCCGTGCGGTCCTGGTTCCAGTAGGCGTCGTCATACTCCCAGTTGCTAAACCAGGCCTCCTCGGTATCGGTGTACATCGACTCCAGATTGAAGGCACCGTCGTGGGAGATGAAGCACTTGAATCGTTTGTCGTGGTGGCCGGCAAGGTAATAGACGGAGAAGCCGCCGAAAGAGGCGCCGACGGCACCGAGACGGTCTTTGTCAACAAACGGGAGGTTGTTGACAGCATCGTCGATGGCAGCCAGATAGTCTCTCATGCACTGGCCCGTCCAGTCGCCAGAGATCTCCTCGTTCCACTTGCTGCCATAGCCAGGCAGTCCGCGACGGTTCGGGGCGACGACCACATAGCCGTTGGCAGCCATGATCTGGAAGTTCCAGCGGTAGCTCCAAAACTGTGAGACGGGGCTCTGCGGGCCACCCTCACAGAAGAGCAGCGTAGGATACTTCTTGTTGGGGTCGAAGTGGGGCGGGGTGATGATCCACACCTGCATCTCCTTGCCGTCAGAGGTCTTCACCCAGCGGTCCGTGACGTTGCCCACAGCCATCTGGTCGTAGATGTGCTTGTTCTCGAAGGTGATCTGCGTCTGCTCCGACTGTCCCTCCTTCTTAGCGGGCTTGATGACGTAGAGGTCACTGGGGACGGTGATGCTCTGGCGCGTGCCGAGGAGCTTGCCCGTGTTGCCCAGAAGCTGGAGAGCCACGTAGTTGTGGTCGCCCTCGGTCAGCTTCTTCACCTCACCCTTGAGGTTGGTCTGGTAGGCGTTGACCGTGGCGTGCCAGCAGCCGATGAAGTAGAGGGTCTTGGAGTCGGTGTTCCAGCAGTAGTCGTCGACATTGGAGTCGAAGGTCTCTGCGACATACGACTTCTTGCCCGTGGCCAGCTCATAGACACACAGGCGGTTGCGGTCGCTCTCGTAGCCATCGTGCTCCATGCTGAGCCAGGCCACATACTTGCCGTCCGGCGAGAAGCGCGGATTGACGTCGTAGCCGACGTTCATGTCGCCCTCCTGATGGTTGACCTTCTGGTTGCGGAGCGACTTGGTATAGTTGATCTTTGGAGCCACATAGCCCTCGGGCTTGCAGAGGTTGCGGTCGGCCTTGGTCTCGATGTTGAAGAGGAAGATGTCGGCGTCGGTGGAGACGGCGTAGTCCACGCCCACCTTCTTGCGGCAGGTGTAGGCGATGTGCTTGGAGTCGGGGCTCCAGTCAAACTGCTCGATGCCACCAAAGGGTGCCAGCGGGCTCTCGTAGGGCTGTCCCTCGAGGATGTCCCATCCTGCGTCGATGCCCTGGGTGGATACCTGTGCAACGAAGGGGTGAGCAATGCTCTCCACATAGTGGTCCCAGTGGCGGTAGTTCATGTCCGTGACGAGACGGCCCGATGCCATAGGAAGGTCGTCGGGGTTCTTCTTGATCGTGCCGTGGTAGGGCAGCGACTTGATGAGCAGTACGCGGCTGCCGTCGGGTGAGAACTTGAATCCCTCGATGGCCGTAGCGTCCTTCGTGAGCTGTGTGCGGCCCGAGCCGTCAGGGTTCATGGCCCATACCTGGCCTCCACGAAGGAAGGCGATGCGCTTGCCGCCTTCGATCCATACAGGGTCGCTCTCGCTCTTGGCGTCGGTGGTGAGTTTGGTCTGGCCCGTGCCGTCAGCGTTCATGATAAATAACACTTGGTGGCCGCGGTTCTCCTTCACGCTGTAGTAGCCCACCTGATAGACGACCTGCTTGCCGTCGGGTGAGGCTGCCGCAGAGCCCACACGTCCCATGGCCCAGAGAGTCTCGGGAGTCATGATGTCGCCTTTCAGCATCACCTGCTTGCTCTTGCCAATGTTCACGTCTTGTGCTTGCGTTTGTGCCACGCCGCCGCTCAGTAGCATTGCAGTCGTCATGGCGATTGTAAGGTTTTTGTTCATCGTTATAAATCTAAAGTACTCACGGACATTTTTTGCCCGTGAGTAACCGTTGTTATTTCTGAAAAAGTGATTTTTTCCATGGATAGTCCTTTTGGTGTCTTCCCAGGAAAGATCCTTCTGTCTGAAAAGAGAGGCCGGGTGCTGTAAGACACCCGGTTGATGGGGGAAGAGCTATTGCTTCTTCCTCCTGTTTAGATCCTCCTTCTTTCTTCTCAGTTCCTCCTGCTGCTTCTGCTGTAGTTCCTGCATAGCCTGCATGCGGGCCATCAGGCCGTTCTGCTTCTTCGGGTTCTTCTGGTTCTCCGAACGGCGTGCCTCAAGGTAGTCCAGCAACTTCTTCTCGTTGGTAGTCTTGCGCAGCGTGAACATGATGGCTGCGGAGAAGAACAGGGAGATGAAGTAGTAGAAGTTGAGACCTGACGAGTAGTCGTTGAACATGAAGAAGAACATCAGTGGCATGAGATACATCATCCACTGCATCATCTTCATCTGCTCGGCTTGCTGACCGACCATTTGGTCCTTCTGCTGCTGCATGGTGAACCAGGTGTAGAGGATGTTGGCGCCGCAGAAGAGGATACAGGTCAGGGACAGGTGGTCGCCGATGAGCCAGATATTCGTACCCCATTCGACGATGGGGTCGTAGGTGCTCAGATCCTGCATCCACAGGAAACTCTGTCCGCGCAACTGGATGGCGTTTGGCACGAAGTTGAACATTGCAATCCAGATCGGCAACTGGATCAGCATCCGCAGACAGCCTGAGAGCGGGCTGACGCCATACTCCGAGTAGAGCTGCATCATAGCCTGCTGCTTCTTCATCTGATCCTCCGGCTTGTCATACTGCTTCGTGGCCTCGTCGAGTTTCGGTTTGAGCACGCGCATCTTGGCAGAACTCATGTAGCTCTTCTTCACCATCGGGAAGGTGATGACCTTGAGCAGGAGCGTGATGAGGATGAGCACGACACCCATCGGGAAGAAGGTGCTCAGCCAGTCGAAGACATAGATGGTGAACCAGCGGTTGATGATACGGAAGAGCGGCCAGCCCAAATAGACAAGCTGCTGCATCTCCAGATCCTTGCCGAAGGCGCTCTCTTTCTCCACCTTCTGCAGGAGGCGGAAGTCGTTGGGGCCATAGTAGAACTCCAGTTCCGTGGCCTTCTTGCCCGTTGGGTCGAAGGCCGTCTTCAGGCGTGCCTGGTAGTTCTTCAGATAGTGCGACTCCTTTTTCAGCGGGGTGCTCTTCAGTCGTGCGCCCGTCTGGAAGTTATCCTTCGAGATCATCACTGCCGAGAAGAATTGGTTCTTGAAGGCCACCCAGTCGAGGGCGTCCTCCGTGGTCTCTTCTTTCTCCGAAGCCTCGCTCAGATGGTCTGTGCCACCGTCGGTCTTCTTGTAGGTCAGTGTGGCGTAGCGATTCTCAAAGGTGAAGCCGCGCTCCTGCTGGCGTGCGTTCTCCTCCCAGGAGATGCCCACCTCGTTGTAGTCGGGGGCGAAGAGGCCACCCAGACCGTTGGCGCGCAGGCTCACGCGGAGAATATAGTCCTTGCCCAGGACGTAGTCCAGCGTCAGCGTCTTGCCCGGTGCAGCCTCTGCCGTCATCGTCACCGTGGAGTCGGTGACGTTGCTGGGCGTGAAGTAAAGGTCCTCAGTCTCGATATTGAGTTCTTTGCCCGATAGCAAGTAGTTGAGCCGCTGGTCGTTGCCCTCGAAGAGGGTGACGTCCTTGGTATCTTTCGAGCCGTCCTGCACCTTCAGGTTGTGACCCACATAGTCCTTGATGACGGCCTTGGCCACCGTGCCACCCTTCGTGGAGAGCGTGAGGGCGAGCTTTCCGTTCTGGAGCACCACGTCCTGTGCCGTGCCCGAGAGCGACTTGTGGAAGAGGGCCGACGTATCGGCTTGGGCCTTCTCTTGCTGTTGCTGCTGCAGCGCCTCCTTCTTGGCCTGTTGTTGTTTGGCTTTGACCGCACGGAGAGAGTCTTCTACAAACTCCTTCCGCTGCTGCTCTAGCTGCTCCTCCGAGGGTTGTTGCCACCAAGCAAAGCCGAAGAGAATCAGCGCAATGAGCACAAAGCCGGTAATCGTATTTTTGTCCATTCGTTTATCTGATACTGTTTCTTTGTCTGATGAGAGGTGCTACTACGCCTTGTGGTTCTCGCCTGCCACGCGGACGAAGTCGAGGAAGAGGGGGTGTGGCTTCAGCACCGTACTCTGATACTCGGGGTGGAACTGCGTGCCGATGTACCATTTCAGCCCCGGTATCTCCACAATCTCGATAAGGTCGCTCTCGGGATTGCGTCCCACGCAGTTCATGCCGTTGCGCTCAAACTCCTTCTCGAAGTTGTTGTTGAACTCATAACGGTGGCGGTGGCGCTCCTGAATGTGCTCAGACTTATATATATTGAACACGCGCGAACCTTGTTTTAATACACACTCGTAGGCACCCAGACGCATCGTACCACCCATGTTGGTGATGTTCTTCTGCTCCTCCATGATGTCGATGACGTTGTGGGGTGTCTTCTTGTCCATCTCGCGGCTGTTGGCGTCGGCGTAGCCCAGCACGTTGCGTGCAAACTCCACCACCATCATCTGCATACCGAGGCAGATACCGAAGGTCGGGATATCGTGGGTGCGGCTGTAGTGGGCAGCGATGACCTTGCCCTCGATGCCACGCTGGCCGAAGCCCGGGCAGACGACGATGCCGTCCTGTCCCTTGAGCATCTCGCCGACGTTCTCCTCGGTGATCTCCTCGGAGTTGATAAACGTCAGTACGGTCTTGCGGTCGTTGTATGTGCCAGCCTGAAGCAGCGCCTCGCGGATGCTCTTGTAGGCGTCCTGCAGGTCATATTTGCCGACGAGTCCGATGTGCACTTCCTCGGTAGCCTTGGCGCGGCGGTCGAGGAACGACTTCCATGGACCCAGGGCCGGACGCTCTCCGATAGGCTCATGACACTTGCGCAGGATGGCTTCGTCGAGCCCCTGGTTCTGCATGGCCACGGGCACCTCGTAGATGCTCGGCAGGTCCTCGCTCTGCACGACGCAGTCGAAATCGACGTTGCAGAAGTTGGCCACCTTCTTGCGAATGCCCTCGTCGAGGTGCTTCTCCGTGCGAAGGACGAGCACGTCGGGCTGGATACCGACGCTCTGGAGCTCCTTCACGCTATGCTGCGTGGGCTTCGTCTTCAGCTCACCCGCTGCGTGCAGGTAGGGCACGTAGGTCAGGTGGACGTTGATGGCGCGGTCGCCCAGCTCCCATTTCATCTGGCGGATCGCCTCCATGAACGGCGCACTCTCGATGTCGCCGATCGTACCGCCAATCTCGGTGATGACGAAGTCGTAGTGATATTTCTGGCCAAGCTGCTTGATGTTGCGCTTGATCTCGTCCGTGATGTGAGGTACGACCTGGATGGTCTTGCCCAGATAGTCGCCGCGGCGCTCCTTGTCGATGACGCTCTTGTAGATGCGGCCCGTCGTCATGGAGTTGGCCTTGGTGGTCTGGATGCCGGTGAACCGCTCATAGTGTCCCAAGTCAAGGTCCGTTTCCATACCATCGACCGTCACATAGCACTCGCCATGCTCATAGGGGTTCAGCGTTCCCGGGTCGATATTGATGTAGGGATCGAACTTCTGAATGGTGATGTTATAGCCCCTTGCCTGGAGCAGCTTGCCGATAGATGAGGAGATAATCCCCTTGCCAAGCGATGAAACTACACCGCCGGTCACAAAGATGTATTTTGTCTCAGCCACTTTGTTGATAAATGTATATGTTATAACAAGGTGCAAATTTACAATAAATAACCGAAAGTGGCAAGTTCTTACGGCTTTTATTTGTATCTTTGCGCCTAAATTAATAACGCTCGAACGAATGAAAACGATGATATGGATGGCGTTTAGCCTGCTTTGCCTGCCGACAATCGCCACGGCCCAGGCCAGATCGCACGCCTCAAGATCCGCAGTTTCAGCGGTTTCCGTAGAGAAGCCCCATGGCGATCTCTCGGATCCAGTTGACTCGCTTGCGCTCCTGCGCGACTCTATTTTTGGTGATGCGGCTCGTCGACCTGCCTACCGTCCTTCCAAGGTTGCTCCGCTCTCCGCAGCACAACTTTTCCTGCCTCTGACCTTCTACAAGGGCAAGGTGCTCGACGCTTTCTCCCTCTCTGGTGGAAGCACGGGGGAGCAGGCCTTTGTCGATAGCACCCTGCTGGGCCTCTATGTGCGCCGGCCCGACTTGGTGCGCACCACTTCTGCTCGCCTCCGTGCCGACCGTTCCGACCTCGACCTCATCGAGGCGCCCATACAGACTGAGACGGAGATGGGCGACCATGCAGACCCCATGCCCGTGGAGCCCGACGTCGTGCCCGTCCAGCTGGTGGTCCATAAGCCCAACTTTTGGCATTACTCGGGTTACTACTCCCTGCGCTTCATGCAGAACTACGTCTCCGACAACTGGTATAAGGGAGGCGAGAGCAACTACTCCGCCCTGGGATCCGTCATCATGGAGGCCAACTACAACAACAAGCAGAAGGTGAAGTGGGAGAACAAGCTGGAGATGCGCTTCGGATTTCAGAGTTCCCGTTCCGACTCGCTCCATCGCTACAAGACCACGGAGGACCTAATCCGACTCACCTCCAAGTTGGGCCTGCAGGCTTCGAGACGCTGGTACTACACGCTCCAGTTGCTCACCTATACGCAGTTCACCCACAGCTATCGGTCCAACGACCCGACCCTCTACTCCGACTTCCTTGCCCCGCTCAATGTCAACCTCTCTTTGGGTATGGACTATAGTGTCGATTGGCAGCACCATCGGCTGAAGGGCAACATCCATCTCGCTCCGCTGGCCTACAACATGAAGTACACCCGCGTGCGCTCCCTCTCCTCCCGTCTCGGCATTGAGGACAACCGCAGGGTGCTCAACGACTTTGGTTCGGAGTTTACGGTCGATCTCTCGTGGACGCTGATGGAGGACCTGACCTGGCGCACGCGCCTCTATGGCTACACTACCTACGAGCGTGTGGAGTTGGAATGGGAAAACACGTTCGTCTTCCAGTTCAACCGCTTCGTCTCTGCGCAGATCTTCCTCTATCCTCGCTTCGACGATGGCGTGGCGCGCGATAGCCACCACGGCTACTTGCAGTTTAAGGAGTACGCCTCGATAGGCTTCAATTTCAGTTTTTAGTTTTTGGACCGAGCCCCCTGTTTGGAGCATGGGCCTTGCCACCAGCGATCAAGCGAAGCTGGAGACAAGGCCCATGTCTCATATTAGCGGTAGTCCCCCTCCTTATCCGAGGATTTTCCCCCGGTTGATGATGCCCACGTAGGTCAGCAGGATTACGTTCATCATCAGGGCGTAGATGATGGCGGGGATGGCCATGCGCCCGTCGTTGAAGACAAAGGGGCTGGAGGCCACGGCGATGGTCTGGGCTGCGTTCTGCATGCCCACCTCGATGACGATGGTGCGCCGCTCCTGTGTACGCAGGCGGAAGACGTAGCAGAGCAGTCCTGCCCCCGTGGTGGCACAGAGGAGGAGCAGGGTGGTGGCCAGGCCCAGCGTGCCGAAGTTGTCGGCGATAGTGGTCTTGTGCTGCACGAAGAAGATGCCGGCCAGCAGCATCAGGGCCGGGAAGGCCAGTCGGGAGAGCACTCGCTCGATCTTTCGGGCCGTCTCTCGCCAGTAGTGGCGCACGCCAATGCCCAGAAGGATGGGCAGCAGCATCGTCACCACGTTTTGCATCAGCAGGTTGACCACGGGCAACTTCACCCCCATGGCCTCGCCCAGGTGGGCGGTGGTGGCCTGCATGATCAGCGGGACGGTGAAGAGGGTGATGAGGCTGCTGACGGCCGTGAGCGATACCGACAGGGCCACGTCGCCCTTGGCCAGCATCGAGAAGACATTGGACGAACTGCCTCCAGGACAGCAGGCGATGAGCATCAGGCCGATGGTGAAGAGCGGGCTCAGCGATAAGGCGCCTGCCACGCCCCAGGCGATGAGGGGCAGCAGGAGCAGTTGGCCGATCATGCCGGCCAGGACAGCTTTGTAGCGGAGCATGACTAAGCGGAAATCCTTGCCCTCCAGCGTCAGTCCGAGGTCAAACATCAGGATGGTGAGGATGGGCAATACGATAAACAGACTGTTCATAGTCGTGGTGTGATATAGGTTTGACTTAATTGATAACCAAGGTTGTGTGCGAACGCCGACAAACTGCTTCCGTGTCTGCCTTCTGTCCTGTTTGGAGAGAGGAAGATGGAAGCAGTCTGTCTGCGCAATAGGATGTCGGATTGGGAAAAGCCTGTCTGGGTCTTGGGTCTTTCGCCCGCGGTCCCATGGGCGTCCCGTTCCAGTTTTTTTCTCTTATTCTACATGGAGGGCCTTGAGGATATTGGCCATCTTCTGCTTTGTCGTCACCTCTGTGGGTACGAGCGGCAGGCGGAGCACGTTTTCTATCATGCCCATGTCGTTGAGCAGGGCCTTCACGCCCGCAGGGTTGCCATCGACGAAGAGGAGCTTGTAGAGTTCGGTAAACTGATGGTGGATCTTGCGTGCTTCGCCATAGTTGCCCTCAAACTCCAGGCGGATCATGTGGGAGAACTGGCGGGGCAGGGCGTTGCCGATGACTGAAATCACACCGACGGCTCCGCTGGCTATCATCGGGAACGTCAGCGCGTCGTCGCCGCTGATCACCTCGAAGCCCTCGGGCTTGTTCTTGATGATCTCGTCGACTTGCTCCAGGCTGCCCGAGGCTTCCTTGATGCCCACGATGTTGGGGAAGTCCTTGGCGATGCGGCACGTCGTGGCCGCCTTCATGTTCACTCCCGTGCGCCCCGGCACGTTGTAGAGCACCAAGGGCAGTGGACTGGCCTCGGCGATGGCCTTGAAGTGCTGATACAAGCCCTCCTGCGACGGCTTGTTGTAGTAAGGACAGATGCTCAGGATGCCGTCGATACCCTCCCAGTCGCTGGACTTCATCTCCTCGATGACGGCCCGCGTGTTGTTGCCGCCACAGTATTTGAGCAGGGGCACGCGGCCCTTCACCACGCTCTTGACGACCCGGGTGATCTCGTCTTTCTCGCTCCCCGTCAGGCAGGGCGTCTCGCCCGTTGTGGCCAGGATGCACAGAAAGTCTGCACCATTGTCCAGTTGATAGCTGACGAGTCGCTCCAAAGCCTCGAAATCGATGCTCATGTCGCTCTTGAAAGGAGTGATCAGCGCAACTCCCAATCCTCTGAAAATATTACTCATATTGTTGTCTGTTCTTGTGTCTCCTCCCCGCTTTCCGGTGAGAGGAACTGGGTAAAAGATGCTATGTTTTGACTTTGATGGCGCAAAAATAAGCCTTTTTTCTCAAACTGGCAACCAAAGTGTTCATTTATTTAGCCAAAACACCATTTTCCTGCGGTTCCAGCCCGTCATACTCCACATCCCACAGAAATAGCGCGTGGGCTGGCATGCTCTCGCCCGCGTCGCTCCTGGTGCCCTTTGCGAGCACCTCCTCCAGCCTTTGCAGCGAGAGGCGTCCGCGACCCACCTCCACCAGGGTGCCCACCACGGCGCGCACCATGTTGCGCAGGAAGCGGTTGGCGGAGATGGTGAAGCACCAGGCCTCGCCGTCCAGATGGTCCCAGCGGGCCTCGTAGAGGTCGCAGACGGTCGTTTTCACGTCGCTTCCCGCCTTGCAGAAACATTGGAAGTCGCGTGTGCCGACAAGCATCTGTGCTGCCGCGTTCATCTGGTCGAAGTCGAGGGTGTAGTGGATTTCGTGGGAGTAGGCCCTGCGAAAGGGGTCTTTCCGCGTGTGGATGTAGTAGTGGTAGGTGCGCCTCTTGGCCGAGAAGCGCGCGTGGAGATCCGAGGGCACGGGTAGGATCTGGCTCACGGAGATGTCGCGGGGCAACATCTTGTTGAGGCGGTAGGCCAGCTGGTGGCAGTCGAGGGGAAGCTCCAGCGGCTCCTGCAGGTCGAAATGGGCCACCATCAGCCGGGCGTTGACCCCAGCGTCAGTCCGTCCCGCTCCCGTCACGTCGATGGGGGTGTGCAGCAGGGTCGAGAGCGCCTTCTCCAGCGCCTCCTCCACGGTGATGCCGTTGGGCTGTATCTGCCAACCGTGGTAGGCACGCCCGTCAAACGATAGGTAAATGAAATATCTATACATAAATCTAATAATGCAAATCGACGACAATACACTAAAAAGGCTCGATGGTACAATGGCGGGCAATGTTCTTAGCCTCTCCTCTTAATCCTCTTAATCCTCCTTGATTTTCCAATCGCTGATCGTGCGCTGATTACTGTCAAAACTGATGCCCACTTTTACCAGCCGCTTACCTTCAGCATGATAAGGCAGCATGTAGCCCTTTTCGTCTATTTGGGCCAAAGCCTCCTCGGCACTCTTGTCAACCTTCAGTTCGAAGACGTATATCGTGTCCGGCATGTGCATTACGGCATCAGCCCTGCCGATGGCGCTCTTCACCTCCGTGCGGATATAGATGTTGAGGAAACTAAACATCAGATAGAAGATGGTCTGATAGTGCTTCTCGCTATGGTTCTCCAGATCGTATGGGATCGTAGCCATATAGGTGCGCATGTGTTCCAATGCTGCTTCGATATCATTGCGGTAAACCGCCTTGCAAAACCCCAAGAGGAAGGCGTCGTTGTCGGAACGGCGAGGGTTCACATAGTGAGGTATCAGCGAATTGAGCAAACCATCACGGACCTCCTTGTTTGGGATGCCCAAAGTGTATTCCCTAAACATCGGATCATACTTCTTGATGGTCAGATAACCGCTCTGATAAAGCAGAGGCAGGGCGTCTGTCATTTCCTCTGTCGATTGGTCGAAGGAACTCAAAACCGCCTCCTGACCCTCCAAAGAAGCAAGGTTGACATGATACTTATCCAGCAATTTCAAGAGGAAAGATGGCGTGCCCGAACCAAACCAGTAAGGGGCTATCTTGCGTGCGTTCAGCGCCTTCACCAGGCTGAACGGATTGAAGACGTCTTCTGACTTCTCGCTGAAATGATAGCCATCATAGAATTGCGTCAGCTCTTTCAGACACTCCTCGTACGTCATGCCAAGGGCTTCGCCCAATGCTTCGACGTCTGGTTTCATCTGCGTGGTTAGTTCCGTCTTGCTGATACCACAGATGGCCGAATACTGGTCGAACAGACTGATGTTGTCGAGGTTGTTGAGCTCGCTGAAGATGCTGAGTTGTGAGAACTTGGTGATACCCGTGATAAAGCAGAACTCCAGGTATGGGTCGAGCTTTTTCAGAGGGCTGTAGAAGTTTTGCATGATGCGGCGAAGTGGTTGCAGGTTTTCCTTCTCATGCACCACATCCAGCAAAGGGGCATCGTATTCATCAATGATAACGACAGCCTTTTCGCCCGTCTGCTTGTAAGCTCGCTTTACGATACCTTCCAGTCTTTCATTAGGGTAAATCTCGCCTTCTCTCTTACCATAAAGCTCTTCGTAGGGTAAAAGTTCCAGATTAAGATAATTGTTCAAGGCATCAGCATCAAAATGCTTGGCACCACTGAGGTCAAAATGAAGCACGGGATGCTTCACCCATTCCTTCTCGTAGTCGGCAATGGCCAATCCCTCAAAAAGCTCCTTTCTTCCCTCGAAGTAGGCTTGAAGGGTAGAGGCAAAGAGCGACTTGCCGAATCGCCTTGGACGACTCAGAAAGACATACGACATCTGCTTTTCCCGGAAATCCACGATGAATTGGGTCTTGTCTATATAGAAATAACCGTTCTCGCGAATCTTCGAGAAAGTCTGAATTCCTACGGGATATTTATTTACTATCTTCGCCATTTTTCTGCATGCTCTACGTTTCAAGCTACTAAGTTACGAACAAAATCTGAATTGGCCAAGCGTTTTTTTAAAAAACAGATAAAGAACTGCCTGTGTGGTGGATACTTGTCGTTGAAAACAAAGAAAGGCACCCGAAAAGTGGCGCAGGGGGAATTCTCCGTGGATAACACCCTGCGCCCATTTTTTTGATTTACATCTTTGTCACTTCTCCACAATACAAGTCATCTGCCATGTGGAGGATAACGTCGTGTAGTTCTAAATCATCTTTGAAAAACTGCGGAATAGCATCATAGCCTATGGCAGCACCTAATATATTGCCTGTTACAGCTCCAGTACTGTCGCTATCACCACCATGATTTACAGCCGCAATCATTGCTTCCTCAAAGTTGTCGAAATGGCGGATTGCACAGTATAGCGCAATGGCGAGTGCTTCTTCACCGACCCATCCGCCTCCTAACGCACCAATATTCTGAAGGTCAGAATGGTCGTTTGCCGAGAGATCTATTGCAACTCTTGCAATCCCCATCATCTCCAAAACTTCCCGATGATGCTGCGGAAACAGATCGTCAAGTTTCCCAATTCCCTCATATATATACTCTATCAGGCCTTCTCTTGTCGGATTCTCATCCAAGACCAAACGATAGATGACATGCGACATCAAGGATGCAGGTATATACCCAAGCGGATGCTGATGGGTGATTTCTGCGGCATCACCAGCCAACTTGTCCGCCTCCATGATGTCCATACGGTTGTCAACGGCAGCATAAAGCGGAATGGGGGCAATACGCATGGCACCACCACAGCCTTTGCTGTTGTTAATAGTTTCTTTCCCTCTGAAGATGTCATTCAGTGACATCATACATCCCTTTTCGTAAATTCATCAGCAAACGGCTTCAAATTGCCTTCAGGATTGTGGCTCTGATGGGCATTATGGTCATCAAGTATAGCAAACACTATCTTGCGATACTTGTTTTTAAACTCCAGCTCTTCCATCACCTCATGAAACAGTTGGGCTACATGACGTGGTGGATTACGGAATGCGCCGCACCCCAAGGCTCCAAGTACTAGTGAGTCGTGACCATGAATCAAACCAATACGGAAGATAGTTCGTATCTTGTTCTTGATAGGTTCCACATGATGGTTGGCAATCATTCCATTTGTCGTTAAGTCTGGTCGATTCATACCAGCCACTGTGATAAACGAGAGGCTGACAGGATTATCCAGCAAGGCATAGCCCTTCTGTTCACTTTCCCTAAAATAGATGGCATCGGGCGTATAAACTCCTCCAAAATTCCTGTCAAGAGGGTACTGGTAGTGAGAACGCTTGATACGATACATCCCCGCAAAGGGAGCAAACTGATAGAGGGAACGGAACAAATTCGTCCTGCGGAACAGTGTTTCTTCCTGTGCTCCAGCACCTGTTGCTACACCGCCACCAGGATTACGTCTGCTGGCCATGTTCAATATGGCAGGATTATAACCTTGCTCTTTCAACTGCACCCCTGCATACAAACAGTCAATGTTTTGTACTTCAACGACAGTTTGATAGCTGCTTTGCACCGCCAAACATATTTCGCGCTCATAGAATACTGTCTTGCTCATCATATCCGAATCATCAGGGAATGAATAACACTTTCCGTTCTCTGTTACATATCCGCCTTGGTTGACGATATCGACAGTATTGCGAAACTCTTTTGTACGCAACTCTTTTACCTGATAATATGCCGAATGGTCACCATGCTTTACTCTTTCCATTAAAGCACGATACTTTTCAAGAAAATCCTTCTGAGGATACCATCTGTATGTATATTCCTTGCTGCTCATTTGCTTATTTCATTAAAAATTCCACCCATAACTACTATTCTTTTACTTTCTTTCATTATATCTTGTGTAAATTTTACGTAAAAATACGACCTTTATTTCAAGCTACCAAATATTTCTGGTAAAATTTACGCAAGAACGTCTTTTTTTTATCTTATAGTCTTATTAGGCCGAAAATCTTATGCAGATTTCTTCCTAACATTCTCTTCTACTATCTTACGCATTGTATCAAGTTCTCCGTAAGCCTTGATGTTCCTGTGCTTAATCAGAACCTTGGCTTTCTGGTCGATAAAACCATAGAATCAATTTTTATTTCTGCATTTTCACGCTCTTGAATTGCACTTTCAAACCAGATAAAATAGGAATATATAGGTTTGCTTACAATGCTCAATATCGTTATATTCCAACAAAAATCAAATCGATAGGCCAGGTTTGGCAAAATCAAGGTTGTTTCTTTGATCGGAGGGGAGTGGGGCTAGATTTCGAAAACGTTAAACGTTATAGTATATGGAAATATTACAACTGGGTGTTTTGGGGCATAACCGATAGGTCTTGTTGACTTTCTGACGAGGTTGTTGTTCTGTCAATCAAAACGTGATTTGGAGGCAAGGTTTACTATGTGACTTGTCTTTGTCCCGAAATGAAAACGTTAAAACGTTAAACGTTAATAGGGTGAAATCCGCCAGCGCACCCGTTCCATCAACCGTATTTCCCCCGCGGATCGGTCCTAACTTATGATCATGAGTGATCCTAAGTTACGGCCATGTGCGGTCGTAAGCAAGCCTCGGCAAGGTGTTTTGTCGTTTAGTGAAGATTGTGTTTCGGGCTATGTCATGATTGGGTGTACATGACGGCTTGCACAACTCAAATAATTCGCCCGAAAAAGTAAGTTAACTTCGTTGGCCTACGAAGTTAACTTCATCAGCCTACGAAGTTAACTTCATCGGCCTATGAACTTAACTTCATAAAAAGGGGTGAAAAAATGCGTGCTTGCCGCCACGATAGACTTGGGGGGCAAGGTAGAGCAAGGGTAGGGGCTTTTGGGGCGCGTCCCAATATGATAAGCCTGCTATTTATAGTCCTTCTGTCAGAAACTTGCGAAGATGTATGTGCGTGATGCCGTCATCATCATTCTTGGTGAGCAGAGGGGTCATGGAGATAACGTACTTCGGATAGTTGTCCTTGATGGCATGAAGATTGCCAAACTCTCGCTCTCTCGTTGCCTTGTCGTAGATGATATAGGACGCTTGTACATAGATGCGTTCACCTCCCGGCTTGGTACATACAAAGTCGATTTCTCCAGCTTGCAATTGTCCCACATATACTTGATAGCCCAAACGTATGAGATGCTGATAGATGATATTCTCTATCACTTTCTCAATGTCTCCTTCGCGCGTTCCTCCAGCAATGGCATTTCGAATGCCGTTGTCTTCGAAGTAAAACTTGTCGTTGGTTTCAAAGATTCGTTTGCCGTGGATGTCATAGCGGTTCACCTTGTGCAGGATGTAGGCTTCGCAAAGGAAGGAAATGTAGTTGATGATGGCCGTGGAGGTTATTGATTCACCTTGCGATTTCATGTATTTGGCGATACTGTTGGCAGAGATGAGCTTGCCTGTATTATCTGCAAGAAAACGCACCAGATTCTCTAAGAATGGTATGTTTCTTATCTGGTTGCGCATGATGACATCCTTGAGCAAGACGGTGTGGTAGATATCTATCTGATACTCACGGGCGTCGTCTTCTTCCAAACCTATTTTGGCTAAGCCAGGCAGGCCACCATACTGAATGTACAGAGCAAGCGCTTCGTCATTATCCACTAGATGATGGAATTGCAAAAACTCGTTGTAGCTTAGCGACTGGATATAGATTTCCTTATATCTCCCGCCTATGATGGTGCTTAGTTCGTTGCTCAGCATACGAGCATTGCTACCTGTGATGATAATATCTGTGTTGGGTTCTGTACGATAGCTTCGGATGGAGCGTTCGAATTCCTTGATGTCTTGTATCTCATCAATAAGGATATAATTATGTTTGTCGGAATGAAAATGCTGTCCGATATACTCGTTGAGATCTTGGTAGGTCTGAATGGGGTCAAACTCTCTTTTCTCCTTATCTATATAGATGATATTGTTGCTGCTATCTGATATTTTACGGTCACGAATCATCTTCATCATGCAGCTTTTGCCCACACGACGTTGGCCTACTAAGACGATGATGGTCTCCTTGCCAAGAAACCTTTCTATTTTGTCGATATATGATTGACGAATAATAGTTGCCATGATTTTGTCTTTTATAGAAGAAACTTTTTGCAAATATACGACTTTTATCTTTTATAGAAGATAAAATGTGGGACAATTTTGCTTTTGTCTTCTATAAAAGATAAAAATCTTCCTCGATTTGCACTTTCTGATCCAAAGACAAAGCTGCACTCGGCAATAAAAAAGAATGTGATTCTTTTTGTATTGCCCTCGATTTGCATTATCTTTTGATAAGATAAAGCTGCACTCGGCAATAAAAAAGAATGCGATTCTTTTTGTATTGCTCTCGATTTGCATTATCTTTTACAAGGATAATCAAAAAACTTGTATCTGATTGAATATCAGAATAGAATGGAGGAGTTGCGGATTTATGGTAACGATTTAGCGAAAGTGCAAGTGCACTGATATTCTGTGATTTACTTCGCCTTACAACTCTATTTGCAAAGGTACACTTTTTATTCGGGTACGCCAAGGAATTGCTCGTTTTTCTTTGTTTTCAACGTGATTTCTTGACCTGTTCATTACTGTTCTTCCGTAAAAGTGAGTTTTCATGTAGGAAAGGCGTTGGCTGAAACGAGTTCAGACAACCTCTTTCCTACTATGGCATATCCGAAAGGAATGTCCGCTTTTGAAGCCTAAACTCTCGTTTAGACAATCGGCAAGCGGACAACCCTTTCATGGCTATGCAAGAGAGGTACTTTTACGGGATCTTGCCGTTTTCTTTTTTCGTTGTTCAGTTGGCGCAAGTGAAACCGTGCTGATGATTCACCCTTACGAGGTAAGGGAGGTCATCGGCACTGGCGGCATGGCTGAAAGAAAGTCCGCATATCCGCATCAAACCGAGGGTTTGACGATGGATGTGCGGATTCTCTTTCTTACGGCACAGCCGCCTTTACCACTTGCGCCTTTTGTTCATTGATGAAAGCGGAACTGAGATAGGTACAGCCAACCACTTGCCGCTCACAGGTGAGCCACAAAAGGTTGTCCGTACCGCCGAAGCCGGAGAAGAATGTCCGTATGTGTCTGTCCGACCAAGTCGGATAGGCATATACGGGCATACTTCTTTTGTGGGGCTTCGACTTGTTCACGCTTTCAGTCTGTTCCCTCTGTCTCTTTTTCATTTTGTTGAAAGCGGAATTGTAATAGGTACAGCCAACCACTTGCCACTCACGAGTGAGCCACAAAAGGCTGTCTGTACCGCCGAAGCCGAAGAAGAATGTCCGTATGTGTCTGTCCGAGCAAGTCGGATAGGCATATACGGGCATACTTCTTTTGTGGAGTTTCGGCTTGTTCACGCTTTCAAGCGAGCCTCCAAGTTAGAGGACGTTTTCTTTTCTCATGCAGTTTCCGCATTTAGGAGATGTTCCATTCAATCTGCCTCTTGTTACGCTTACCTCCATTTTGCGACTTCCAGACGGCGCATCAGGTGGTCATTCTCGTTCGGCTGCAAAGGTAACTCCGGGATTTGCCGGAAAAGCAAGGTCAAGCCTCCTGTTTTACGAGAAAAATCTCCAGCCCTACGGGTAGTATTTTTCCCGAAAAACCTTGCATTTCCGAATCCCTACCTTGATGGGGCAACCGAAACGAAAACGACCGATGCGACAGGAAGACGCATAAAAAAAATGTCGGATAACCGAGAGGCAGATAAGAAGTTTTGAAACTCAACTCCCTCAGCTCTTGGATCCGCATATAAAAATAAAAACAGAACGGATATGGCAACAGCAATGGCAACAAAATTCGTCGAGTGGGAAGTTCCAGAACTGGACACCCTTCAAGACAGCAAGGTTTACAGACTCCGCCACAAACTCAACAACGGAGGCAAGATGAACCGAGAGGAGAAGGATTGGCTCACGCACAACGTGAACTTCAACACCTACTTCACGACCGCAATACCCCTTATGGGGTGGAAATTCGACTTCTCCGATGTGCTGCGCCCCTATCTCGTATGCCAATACGGAAGGTGGAGCGAGTATCAGGCAGCGGACAATACGGCACTGAGAAACGTGATTTACGGCAGGATAGACAACATCGTAGAACTTCAAAACGGCAACAGACAATGACAGCGGCAATGGACATCAGACAGACGGCACACTACATGGCGGTGGCGATATGCACCCTCATCGTGCGGGCGTTCCTATGGCTCATCGGCATCCTTTGGAGCGTCATCAGAGAGATTGTGAACGGAGTGTTCCGAGTGGTGGTAAGCGTGATAGTGCTCATGCTCTCCCTCATCATCTTCTTCGGGCTTCTCCTTTGGTTATTCACCCTTTAACACCCTACGGCAATGGCAAAGAGAACAAGCAAGACGGCAGCGCAGCAGTGCAGATACTACGAGGTGGACAACATCTTCGAGTACATGGTGGAAACCTACATCAACGGCAACCACAGCACGTTCAGCGAATTGTACCACGAACTGAACAAGGAGACACGGCAGGACTTCGTGGAGTTCCTTTTCAACGAGGTAAATCCGCAGTACCTCAGAGAGATTATCAAGCAAATGTTATAACCCCTATAAACTGACAGCGATATGAACAGAACAACAGAGAAGATACCCACATGGAGTTTGTGCTACCTCATCAATGGCGATGCAACGGCACTGACGGACGAGAAAATCAGAATGGTGGACGAGTGGGTCAGCCAATGGCAGGTGGAAATCGTTTCGCCCCTCATGGACGAGGACGGCAGCACACACCCCTATTTCAGCCACTTCCCCCTCTTCGGACTGCCCACCGAGGTGGAGGACTGCGAGATACTTTACAAGAACGATAACCTATAAAACAGCAAGCAACATGAAAGGAACAGACCATTTCAAGAGAACGATACAGATGTATTTGGAGCAGCGTGCTGCGGAGGATGAACTCTTCGCCAAGAACTACCGCAACCCTGCCAAGAACATCGACGACTGCATCACCTACATTCTGAACTATGTGCAGAGGAGTGGCTGCAACGGCTTTTCAGACGGAGAGATTTACGGACAAGCCGTACACTACTATGACGAGAACGAGATAGAGGTAGGGAAGCCCATCCAATGTCAGATAGCAGTGAACCACGTGGTGGAACTCACCGCTGAGGAGAAGGCGGAAGCACGGCAGCGAGCCATCCGCCAATACCAAGACGAGGAACTGCGCAAGATGCAGAACCGACAGAGAGCAAGGGCAGCCAAGCCACAGAAACCCCAAGTTGAACCCTCCTTATTCGATTTTGAAGTATGAGACCGAGAAACAAGTTTGAGAAAGCGGTGCTTGCCGAGAGCAGGTACCTGCGCCCCATCAGCAAGCGACAACTGAAATGGGCATTCCGTGAATGTGTGGACCACTATGCCTACCGGCTACCCAAGGGACGAACCACCTGCATGGACTGCGGACACACATGGCAGACAGACGGCACAGCACGCACCTGCACCTGCCCCCACTGCAAGGCACGCCTGCAGATGAAGAACACCTTGGAGCGCAAGTTGCAGCAGAAGCAGTATTTCACCCTACTCACCACCTGCGGAGAGTATCAAGTGCTGCGCATGTACCTCCTCATCGTGGAAATGGAGAAAGGCTGCAAGGCTACTCCCACCGCCCTTGAAATAGGCGGCTATTGGTGGAACAGGCAGGGCAAGCGCACCATCGTAGCCATACAGCGCACGTTAGGCAGGTACATAGACACCTTCACCTTTGCCTCCCCCATGGCAATCCGTGGCGACAACCTTGCCTACCAGCATATCGCCCACATGCCCATCTGCCCCGAATTCAAGGCGGTGGACGAGCTGCGCAGGAACGGCTTCCGTGGCGACTTCCACTACATCGTACCCACGAAACTTATTCCTGCACTCTTGTCCGACAGCCGTGCGGAAACGCTGATAAAGGCAGGGCAACACCCCATGCTGCGTCACTATCTCAACTCCTCCTGCAACATCGAAAACTATTGGGCATCCGTGAAAATCTGCATCCGCAACGGCTACACCATTCCCGACGGCTCTCTATGGTGCGACACGATAGACCTCCTGCGCCACTTCGGCAAGGACATCCGTCAGCCGAAGTACGTCTGCCCGACCGACCTCAAAGCCCTCCACGACAAGTTGGCTGCAAAGAGGCAGGAGCAGTTGCAGCGAGAGCGGACAGCGGAGGAACGAGAGCAGGCTATCAAGGACGAGAAGAAGTTCCTTAAAGAGAAAGGCATGTTCTTCGGACTTGTGTTTGCCGATGAACTCATCTCCGTCAAGGTAATAGAGAGCGTAGAAGAAATGATATTGGAGGGCAAGGCGATGCACCACTGCGTAGGCACTTACTACAAGCGAGCCGACTCCCTCATACTCTCCGCCACCATTGACGGCAAGCGCATCGAGACGATAGAGGTGTCGCTGAAGACCCTCCAAGTGGTTCAGAGCCGAGGAGCGTGCAATGCCAACACCGAGTATCACGACCGCATCATCAATCTTGTAAACAGCAACATCAACCTTATCCGTCAGCGGATGAAGGCAGCGTAATAGAAACGATTATGACTACACAAATGACCATCAACGGACTCAGTACCTGCACAGCGGCAGGTACTGAGAAGTACGAGAAATTTCAATCGGGTATCGGCAGACGCAAGCGTACCCTTGTGCAATACGACTACCGCCACACGGACGGAGAACTATTCTCCTGCGTGAAGCCCACGTTGGACGAGTGCCGACAGAAACGTGACGAGTGGCTGAAAAGGAAGGAGTCCAGACTATGAGCGAAGCCTATCAAACACTGATTGTCAAGTTCAATGAGCCAATCACAACATTGGACGGAATGTTTGACGACGCCGAAGCATGGGGAGTTTCCACCTTGAAAGGGTGGATAGACAACTACGAGAGCAGCCGTTTCACCGCCATTGACAGCCATACGGCAGTCATCACGAGCGAGTACAACATGGAATGTCTGAAAGAGTGGTTGGAGAAGTACACACCCATCACTGAGAGATTAGAGTATTGAGAAATTTACTTGTGTTTAGGCGGTGTCCGCACCGCCTAAACCTAAAACCAAAAGGCAATGAATACGATAGCACGGACTATATTGGAGCAGATAGGTGGCAAGCGTTTTGCCGTCATGACAGGCAGCAGGGACTTTGTGGATATGGGTAATGGACTGCGCATGAGCCTTGCGAGGAACAAGACCAGCGCCAACCGCCTTGACATCATCTATGATGCAGGGACAGACCTCTACAATATGCGCTTCTACCGCAAGACGTTCAGCAAGAAGACCTTCGAGAGCAAGTCGAAGGACGTAGAAGTACATGAAGGCATCTTCTTTGATATGTTGGAGGAGGTCTTCACACAAGTGACCGGACTCTATACACACTTTTGAGAGGTGGGCGGCGCAAGCCGCCTACTTTCTTTCATGAGCAGGACAAGCGGAAAAAGAAAGTAGCAAAGAAACCTATGTACCAATCTACGATGAATAAAAAATCCGCAAGTAAAAACTTGCGGAGGAAAATATATTGAGTCGTTATTTTTGGTGGAAGGGGAATGATTATCTCATAACGTTGACTACACATTTCTGCTTCGTTTCCATAACCCCCAACGCTTTGATATGTCTAAACATTCTTGTTGTCCCTTTCTGAATTATCCAAAATATTCTCTTCATATATTCGCTATACTTTTTACGGTAAATAACTATTTCATGTAATGCTCTCACTACACTTACTATTTGAAGTGCATTTTGGAAACCGATTGGCAAAAATGGTTCAACGATGTCAAATAACGAGAAAATCCTAAAATTGTCTATTAGCAATATGCAAAATCCGTGCCAATTTGAACAAGACACGGATTTTGTTGTCAATTTGTCAGTTGCGTCAGGGTACATACAGCAGCGCAAACTCCGCTTTCCTACGTTTGAGCAGCATGGCGTGCCGTTTTCCCTTGTAGTTACAGAAAGCAATGTATTCCTGGTAGATGTTGCGGTCGCCTGCCTCTAACTTCCTTATCAGCTTGCTTTTGGGTATTTTGCCGCTTCCCAAGAGTCTATACGGGCCGACATTGTAGGCAAGCGTGGCAAGCAAGAGAGAATCTTTCCCGAACTTGCGGAACATGACACAGAACTTTCTCAAATCCTTACGCAGCAACGCCTCGCCCTGCCTGCGTGTCATTGTCCTTGCCGAATACCTCTCGCCCGGTTGCAACTGATGACCATATCCAACGTACGGATGATGCTTTTCGGTGTGCCACCCCTCGAAGAACTTGATGCAGCGCACCGCCCTCTCAAACCGGGGCAGGCGATATATCCTTGCCGTCTCCATGCGGCCGCCCTGTGCAAGCAGAGGGCAGACCGTCAGGAGCGTACAGCAGATTGCCATGAATATCCGCATCATCACGACAAGGGCTTGAAGTTACCGATGGGGACTACGGACAGCGTTTCGTCCTTCACGTTCTGGTTGTTGAAGTCAAACTCCAGTTCATAGGCGTTCCCAAAATTGTCCTCCACCACCACGATGAAGTTCTGCGCCTCACTGCATCCCGATGTGTAATACAGTCGGAACTTCTCGTTTTCGAGCAGGTAGCGGTCGTTGGGCAGGAACGTGATGCCGTTGTCCATCTTCAGCGTTCCCTCACCCTCAAACTGGAAATAGCGAATGGTGTAGAGCGCATTGGCATAGTTGCCCTCCTTCTTCATCTCGCAGCGTATCTCCACCGTCTGCCCCTTCGTCACCTTGCCCGGTACGGGCATCGTCTCCACCGTGAACGGATAAGACTGCTGTATGTCCAGCTCGTCATCGCAGGAGGCGAGGAAACACCCCATCAGCCCCACGAACAGGACGGTTGCCATACTCAAAAGTTTCACTCTCAGGTTCTTGTTGTTCTTGTTATTCTTGATGTTCATTGTCATTCTTTGTTTTGATGGTTACTGATTTTCTGTTTGGCCACAAGGTACTCGTTCAAGTCCTTGTAGCCCGAATAGAGTCCGGAATGGTCTGTCACACACTCCCCAAAATGCTTCCGCAGGACTTCCACCGTCCTGCGTCCGGCATCGTCATGGTCGAGGTGGCAGACTATCTCTTGGTAGTTCTCCAAAGCAGGTATTGCCTTGTCCACATTGGCTACGGAGTTCAGCACAAGGCTGTCCTCCGTAGTTCCAATGCCCAAAGTCAGCGCAGAGAGCCAATCCATAAAGCCCTCGTAGAGGTGGCAGCGACTGCTTCCCTGTCTGGATGAAGAAAAGTCCTTTGGCGGTATGCACCCCTTGAAGAAGCGGTTGCGCAGCTCAAAACCACGGCTACGATTGCCGAAACCGATGGCAAAGTACCGCTTGCCGTAGAGTCGGAAATGGACTTCCTTGCAATGCCGTTGGGCAATCGCCAGAGCAATTCCACGCTCCTCCAAATACGAGAGCAATGCCCGATGACTTAACGGACTTATCTCCATCTCCTCAAAGACAGGCTTCTTTTTCACGGTCTTATGAGGACGAGGTTCTATCTGCGGAAGCGGAACGATGCCCGCTTCCGTTATGAATCTTGCCTGCTCCATGAAGTCGTTGCTGTGGACAAACTCGCCTGCCAGCGTGAAGATGTCACCGCCCTTGCCCAGACCGAAGTCGTACCAGAGTTGCTTGTCCACGTTCACACGGAACGAGGGAGTGCGCTCCGTGCGGTAAGGTGCGGCATACCACCATTCATTTCCCCTTCTTCGGATAGGTTCATGCCCTAAACGTGCGAGAAAGTCCGCCAGTGGTATCTGCCTCAATGCGTCAATCTCCATGCGCTCCGTCAGTTAATGATGAACTTCACGCCCAAGCCGAACTGCGTATGGAAATGCCCCGTGGAGTTGCCCCACAGACACCGTTCCCGAAGGTTGGCGAGCAGGGCTACACGGTCGGCCACATAAAACTCCACATCGAGTGTCAGCGCACCGCCATAGATGAAGGAATCTTTATCGTGGAGCATCGCCCCGTCATGCAGCACCTTGTCTCCCCAGTTCACCGTCTCATAGCCTGCGAGAGCCGAAGCCCCAGCATAGAGAAACACTGTTTTACGGGCATCGGAAAGTATCTTGAAATAGTAGCCACCCTCCGCCGTAAACTGCGCCACGGGTATCTTCTTCTCCTTGTATGGCTTGTTCTTCAGCAGGTATTCGCCACCGAACACCCACTTGTTGCCCCCTTTGGTATAAGTGGAGAGTGCCGCGCCAAGACTGTACCCGCCATCGTTGCCACCAAGTTTGAAGCCGTCAGCCATGTTCGCCTTCACCTCGATGCCCTGCATTTTCGGGAGGCATCGCTGGGCGTGCGCCTGCCCCATGAAAAGGGCAAGCGACGCGAAGATTATTACGATGTACTTTCTCATGGTCAGCGCACTTGAAGTTCGTTGATGGTATTGGCACGCACCAAATCCTCGTTCTCAATCACGAACGACTGGTGACGGCCACCGTTCTTCTCGTTCAGTTCCACCACGAGGCACTTGTCGTCAGGTATGGTGAACTTTGCCATCGTGAACACCGTGCGCTCACTCTTCTTGCCCGGCACGCAAGTGGCATAGTTCTGCGCACGCAGCGGCAGGATAACCTGTTCCTGCACGGCGGTGCGCTTCGCCACCTTCTTGTCCACAATCTTCCATGTCACGTAGTCCACGTCAAACGGCACGTTGCTCTGGTTCTTGATTTCCGTGTGGAAATACAGCAGTCCGTTGTGCGTATAGATTCCTTTCAGCAGGTACTGGATGCCGAAACGCTTGCAGCCGATGTGCTTCACCTCACGCTTGTTCTGCTTGTGAATGGACTTCATGATAAGTCGCACCAGCATCGGACTCTCGCTGCCCAGTTCCTTCAGGTAAATCTCCTGTGCATTATTCGGACGGTTCACCGCCTCGCCGTCGTGGATGAAGTCGCACATCTCCACGTTGAGCAGCAGCGGCTCCTTGGCATACTTCACGTTGAAGGTATAGAAGTTGCCGTCCTCCGTGATGACGCTCATGTTCGTCTCGTTCTTGAAGTTCTTCACGGTCGCCTTCACACGGATCACGTTCTCCGCACCATCCGCCTTGCCCGCTATCAGGTTGGGCGAACCCAAATCCACATAGCGCACCTCTGCCGGGAAGATGATGTGTACGGTCTTGTCGTACGTCACCTCCAGCCCGTGGGGCGGAATCATGCGGTCGAAGGTCAGCTTCTTCGTCAGCCCGTGATACAGGTCGCCCTCCGTCTCCTTCTGCGGATAGGCCTCCTTGGTCAGGGTCGGTTGTCCGTCACTCCCGTTACTTTCCTTCACGGTCTTGTTCTCCTGCGCATTGGCAGTTACGATGCCCATCGCGAGGGCAAAAATCATGATTGCTTTTCTCATTTCACTTTGGATTTTAGTGGTGAATAAAAATTGGATGTTGTTACTTATTCTGTTTTCAATCTTTATCTTGATACAGCATCACCTTGTAGCCCGCCTTCAAATGCACCTTCACGGTACGCATCTTCTTGGCGATATACTGGCTTGTGCCCTGTATCAGTCCCTTGCCGAGGTCGGAGGCCAACTGTGCCCCCGCATTGGTGGAGATGTTGATGCTGCTGCCGAGCGAGCCGCCCATATTTGCGGCAACCTCCCGCACCGCATCCATCTCCATCGAGCCGGGGATGAAGATGCCCTGCTGCCCGTCCGTGTCATAGACCGAAAGCTCCACAGGCACGATAGTCCCCTCATGCTCTATCGAGGTGATTTCGATGCCGAGGCGTTCGCCCTGCACACGTGCCGCACCTACCACCACGGCATTTCGGGGGATAATCCGTTCTGCCACGGCCATCGGCTCCAGCAGTCGCAGCTTCACCGCCTGCCCGTCCGTCACGCTCTGCGCTCCATAGACGCACGCCGATATGGTGTTCTTGTCCGACACCCCGACCTGACCCACTGCGGTGTTGAAACCATAGTTCCGCTCCTGCGCATGGACAGCGATGAAATCCTCGTTGCTCATCGGCTGTCCGAGAGCGGACACCACCTGCTTTGTTACCTGTTTCACGGGAGTGACGCTGTTCTTCCCGGCTTTGCTCACAGTGGCAGGCATTGCCTCTTGCTTGGGCTGTCCGCCATTCTGACCGCCCATGTACTTTGCCGCCAGTTCATAGGACTTTTCCATGAGTGCCACTTGGTCGTCCATATCGGAAGCCTTGCCTTTCTCGCTTTCAAGTTCTGATTCCAGCGAGGCGATACGCGCCAGCAGTTCCTCCATCTCCGCACGTTCCTCCTTTGGCTGCTCATAGAAACTGCCAAGCGTGGTGTTCAGGTCACGGTAGGCGGTGGCAGACGAACGGATGCTTTGCGGCGTTGCAGGCTTGCTCTTTTCCGTGCTGTCATTATCGGTCAGGCAGAAATCCGCAGAGGATTCGTTTCCAGCCACTTCACGGTCGAACATATCGCCCAGCTCCATCATCGAGCGGTTGCGGTTTTCCTTGCGTTCCTCCATTGCTCCCTGCTCGTAAGCCTTCGCCTTGTCGCCGATAATCTGCCTGTCCGCCTTGTCTGCATCCGGCATCTCCATGTTGTAGCCGTCCATGCCCGGCTCTTTCGTCCCGTCAGACGATGGGGCGAAAATCAGCCACATCGCACCGAGGAACATCAGCACCATGGCAGGCAGCACTATCATCTTCTGACGTCTCAGCCGTTCCGCCTCCGTCAGCGGTGTGCGCTCCTGCTTGGGCTTTTCCTTGCCTTTCTCCTTGTCGGGAGTCTTGTCCTGTACTTCAATCTTCGTCTGTTCCATATAAATAATTAGGTGTTGAATGATTACTAACAGTGGGCTTGATGGACAGTTCCACCTGCCCTGCATGGTCTATCTCCATTTTCCGGCTTTCGTCCCTTCCGATGTCATAGACGGCTTTGCCGAAAGTGTAGAGGGCAAGCACCGCAAAGACGGCGAGCATTCCCAATACGATGCGTCTCTTCGTCCGCTGTGGCAGACCCTCCAGCCGGTCTTTCACCCTCTCCGTCATCTGCTTTCTTTTGTCGCGGAGACTCCAGAAGAGCCTCCACGCCGATTTCCTGATTCTGTTTTCCTTCATGCCCGTCATCGTTTGATTGTCTGTAAGTCCTTGTTCTCAATGATGGTGAACCCCTCGATAGTGAATCCGTTGGGATTGTCGTCCGAGCGTGAGGCGTTCAGCAGTCGGCATGTCGTCACGAGGCTGCGCTCCGTGATGTTACTCTGACGGATAATCTGCTGCCGTGCGTAAGTGGTGGCATGGTACGGATAGCCGTTGAAGTCGCACACCACGCTGTCCACTTTCAGCACCTGATTGATGTTGCCTGCGATGATGCGGTTGTAATAACCCTTTTCCGCAAAGTCCGAATAGTAGTTGTACACGCTGCGGTCGGCCAACAGCAGGGCACGCTTCACGTTGTGTTCAATCGCGCTCTTCTCCGGCGAGAGCGTAAAGAACAGCTCATGGAAGCGGCGTACGTGCTCCCTCGCCTCCGCCGGACGGTTCTGCGACAGGTCCTGCGAGAGGGCCAGCATCAGCGACTTGCCGTTATCCAGCACATAGATCTTTTCCCGCTGCTTCTCCGCAAAGCGGTAGGAACTCCACACGCTCCACACCGTCACCACGGCACACAAGGCGAGGAACACCATGCTGAACAGGCGAATCTGCCTGAACGAGGTCTCGATGTTCTTTAATGACTTAAATTCCATTTTCTTGTTTTCTCCTTGTCTTGATGTAACACATACTTTTCTTTATCTCAGCAGTTTCCCGACACGTCCGGCCACATTGCCAGCGGTGGCACCCGCCACGCTGCCAGCGAAGCCGCCAGCCTTGCCTGCCGTCTGGTTCACGTTGCGCCCGTAGTTGCCCATGCCCCCGGCCTGGATAATCCAGCCCGACACGGTGGGGATGGTGAAGTAGCCGATGATGCCGATGATCAAGAACACAATATACACCCCGTCGCTCGAATCCAGCGAGAAGTTCGGGTCGGCCTGCATCCGCTCGATGTCGCTCTGCAGCATCAGCACCTGTATCTTGGCCAGTATCGTGCTGAACATGTCCGACACGGGCAGCCACAGATACACCTGTACATAGCGGCATATCCACTGCGTCAGCGTGCTCTGGAAGCCGTCCCACACCGAGATGGCGAAGGCTATCGGTCCCAGTATCGACAGCACCACGAGAAAGAACGTCCTCAGCGTGTCTATCACGAGGGCAGCGGCCTGAAACAGCAGCTCCAGCAACTCACGGAAGAAGTCGCGCACGCCCTTCTTCATCTGGTACATGCTCCGCTCGATGTACATCCCCGCCATGGTGACAAGGTCATCGGGCGACCACCCCAATTCCTCCAGTTGCTTGTCGAACTCCTCGTTCGACACCAAGTAGGCCGTCTCGGGGTTGCGCTTCATCGCCTCGTATTCCAGCTTGTCCTTCTGCTCCCGGTACTCGTTCATGTCCAGCGTCTCCGCCTCCAGCATCTTGGCCGTGCCCTGCACAATCGGCGAGAGCACTCCACTGAGTGTGCCCAGCACCACCGTTGGGAAGAACATGATGCACAGTCCTATGGCAAACGGACGAAGCATCGGGAACACGTCTATCGGTTCGGCACGCGCCAGCGACTGCCAAACCCGGTAGGCCACATAGAAGAGCGCACCCAGTCCGGCGATGCCTTTCGCCACGCCCGCCATATCCTCGCACAGCGGCATCATCTCGTCGTAGAGCGACCGCAGTATCTGGTGAAGGTTCTCGAAGTCCATAGGCTACCAGTATCTTTCGTTGGCACTGCCGTAGAGTCCCATCATGCGGTCGAGGTCATTCTTCTTCTTTGCCCGCAGGTAACTCACGCTGATGTTCTTGTTGGTGTAGTAGCTCACGAGGTTGCGGTATCGCTTCATCTTCTGATAACAGCCCTCCACCACGTCCATACGGTCCTTGTCCGTCATGGAGAGCGTGGTGATGTTCACCACGTTCTTCAGTTCCGTCAGCACGTCGTTACTCTCCTCCAGCAGCTTGGTGTAGCCGAAGGCGATGGCTGACAGTTCCTCCACCGTGAAATTCTCGTCGCGCATCATCTTCTGGAAGCTGTTCATGTAGATGTCCGTGATGTCGCCCACCATCAGGATGGTCTGCTGCACCTTGCGGGCATCCTTGACGAGGTTGTTCACCGATTTCAGGGCATCGTAGTACTTCTTACCCTGCTCATAGATTTTCACTGTCTCCTGAAAGTTCTTAACCATGTGGGTCGCCGTGGTTGATGTGTGCGCCACGTTCTTGGAGGTGTTCACGATGCTTTGCGCAATGTTGGACGGGTCTATGACCGTCCACTGTGCGCTTGCCTTGCCCGCAAGGAACAGACAAAAGCATGTTGTCAGAATCTTTGTTTTCATTCTCATTCTTACAATTTTGGTGTTACAGATTGTCTTTACTGGGACAAATTGTCCTTAGTCGCTTTAACTCTTACATAGTCCCCGTTGGGCGAGAAGGTCAGCACGTCCGTCTCCTCGTTGTAGGCCACGTCGATGCGGAATCCCGTGTTCATGAAGAGGTTGCCGTTTTCCATCTGCAGGAGGTAAGTCTGCGGTTTCAGCTCGCGTCCCAGCCCCTTGCGCTTGAACACTGTCACCTTGTATGCCTTCCCCTCCTTGTAGATGAGCACGTCAGGCTTGCCCTCCACGCTCTCCCAGTTGCCGCAGAGGGCGGGACGGTCGTCCCTCGCCGCCTCACTGCACGACTGCATTGCCATACTCGCCATTCCCAGCACGATGCCGCAAAGGAGCAGCATCTGTCTGCTTGATGTCTTGAATCTTCTTCCCATGTTCTGAATCATTGTTGAATGTGATAAAATCTGGTTGTGATAAATGTCATGTCTTGCTACTCCTTCTTTTCTCCGCCAGCTGCCGGATGGCGGCTTCGATGTCACCGCCCAGTTGCTCCGCCAGCCGATATACCTCCACCTTCTCCGTTTCCTCGGTGGTGTAGGCGAGGTATTCCTCTGCGCTCACCTCGGTGGCATAGACCGCCGACTGCGTGCCGCCCAGTCCGATCCACACCTCCTTGTAGAGCCGTGACGGGTTGTTGGCCATGTTGATGGAGAGAATCTGAGACTTCTCCTTCTCTGTCAGACCGAGCAACGCCTGTATCTGGTCGAACTTGTTCATGTACTTCCGCTGGTCGAGGAGTATCTTGCAGTCGGAGTTGTTGATGATGCTCTCCTTCACCACGGGCGAGGAGATGATGTCGTCCACCTCCTGTGTCACCACGATGGCCTCGCCGTAATATTTGCGCACGGTCTTGTACATGTACCTCAGGTATTCCGCCATGTTCGCCGAAGACAACGCCTTCCATGCCTCCTCCACAATCAGCTGCTTGCGCACGCCCTTCAGACGGCGCATCTTGTTGATGAAAGCCTCCATGATGATGATGGTCGTGACCGGGAACAGGATTGGATGGTGTAGGCTAAGCACCCAGCGCCTTGCCATATTACTATGGTAGGTTTCCAAATGCTCGCCCCCGAACCGGACTTACACATTTCGGCGTATCCGGCTCTCCATTAATTCTATCAGTCTATACTACCGTAATGGACTTTCTTATGGCAGCTACGACATAAAGCTATCGTCTTACGCTTGCGTGCAATCATGTGGCGTTCCCAATCTTCCTTTCCTTGAAGGTCTTTGAGTTTTCTCACATGGTGCATATCAAGTTTTACGTTTTCCTTTCCACACAATTCACAACGGTTTGCCTTTAATCTGTCGATAAGACTTGTTCCGTGGTAAAAGTATTGAACAGGTAATCTGTCATAGCAATCTCCATATTCTTGTTTCTTACGCTTGAACCCATCGTGGTAAAACTGCCTCTTTAAGGTTTGTCCTTTTCTGTTCTTATAGCTTACTGTGAACACTCCGTCTTTCTTGTATTTCTTGCAGATTTGCACTACAGAACTTCTATACTTGGACGCATAGGTTTTGTACATGCTATACTCCATGATATACTTGAATGTATGAAGCGAATGACAATTGTTTGCTATTGAATAGAAGTTATAGATACCTCTTATTTCAGCATTGTATCTTTCCAAGATTTCCAAGTCATCACTGTTGATGAGATATGGTCGGTGCTTAGGCTTGTAAAACTCCTTTCCATTGTGCATCTTTATCTCCAATGCACCATAGTCAAGGAGTTTCTTTCTAATCACTTGCGTCGGCATCTTCAAGTACACCTTATTATTAAAGGGTCTTGTCAATCTGCCAGCCTTGTTTCTCTTGGTCAATACAGATTTGCGGATATAGATTTCATAGCCGAGGAACTTTGCAGACTTTCTTCCATGTGTAATGAGTGTCTTCTCATCTGAAAGTTCAAGCGAAAGCTTCTCGGCAAGGAACTTTTTGATGTCCTGCTTGATGGCTTCCGCCTCTTTCTTTGTTCCAATGACAGCACACAGAAAATCATCTGCATACCGTACATATTTTAGGCGTCTGAAATTTGCATCCATATCCACACCACAAGGAATTTTTGCTCTTTCCTTATCAAAGTGTTTTATTTCTTTGACTATGGATTTGCGCTCTTCCCTGTCTGTTACCGCTTTGAGTTTCAACACTGCACGACTTTTGCCGTACTCAAATTTCACCCTTTCGGGATTGTCTGCTCTTTCCTTGCCCTTGTTGAATTTTTGGATGTATTCACGCATATAAGTGTCAAGTTGGTCAAGGTAGATGTTTGCCAATATCGGGCTGATTATTCCACCTTGTGGCGTGCCACTATATGTTTTGTTGAATACCCAATTTTCAATAAATCCCGCATTGAGGAACTTGCGTATCAATCGAAGAAAACGCTCATCGTCAATTCGCTTCCTTAAAATGTCTATCAATGTGTTATGATTGATATTGTCAAAGAAGCCTTTGATGTCCCCTTCTATGAACCAACGTGTCCCATTGAATGACTTTTGAATTTGTTGCAAGGCTGTATGACAACTTCGCTTGGGTCTAAAACCATGGGAATTGTTGTCAAAGCTACCTTCATATATCGCTTCCAAAATCATTCTGACAACTTCTTGCAGAAGTTTGTCGTTGAATGTGGGTATGCCAAGAGGTCGTTTCTTCCCATTCTTCTTGGGAATATAAACTCTCCTTGACGGTATGGGCTGATATGATTCGTCTTTCAACGAAATTATCAGTTTTTCAATGCGTGATATACTCATGTTGTCAATGGTGGCGTTGTCTGCCCCCTTGGTCATGTTACCCTCCTTTGCATAAATGCGCTGATAGGCAGCATAGTACATCTGTTCATTGAAGAGCAGGCGGTAAAGCCGCTCAAATTTATAGTTCGGTTGTCGGCTGTGTATAGCCAGACTGTTTAATACTCTTTCTGAATTTCTCATAATGTCTCACACATTTTTCATTAATTGTATTAAAAGAATTAACTGCCTCCCTTTGCCATGTGCAGGTCATTATCCTGCTCGGACTACTACGGAGGCTCCGTTGCCTTGTCAGATATTCAGAGGTCTGCACCTCATAGCCTTACAAGTGGCTTTCCGATTTAGGCAATCCCCGTTTGCTTGCATAATAACTCTTGCCTGATAGACAGGAGGATATGACTTTCGTCCTTTTCTGCTTATTGCAGATGCGTCGTGACAAGTACATGCTCTGTTCTCCTCAAAGACTGGAAAATGAGTGTCACGATACAACGAGTTTAGCTATCTTACGTTGCAGGTACGCGCAGATACCGCTTGGACTATCATTCAATCAGTATAGATTTTATCCTTTGTCTATCTTTTCATCCCACCATTCAGTCGCAATCTGATAGCTGATTGACTTATGGATTTCCTACATGCTACACTCCCCATCGTCTTTCGTTGAATGGATAAGTAGGCGGATGATAGGTCTTTTCAATGTACACTTGCCTAATTCCTTGCTAATGGAATAGTTATTTATGCAGCCTTGACGGGCGCACCCTTGATGCTGTCAATCTCGAAGACGATGAACCGCTTGCCGAGCAGGTCGATGTTCTCTGTGGAGTTGAGCAGGAAGTCGTAGCGTCCGCCCCGGTAATACTGCCGCATGGTGGTAAGCATGTTGTCGATATTGAAGTCCGACTTCTCCACCTTTATCTCACGATCCGCCAGCTCGCGGCGGTAGTCGTCGCGCATGTACTCGTAAAAGGTGTTGAACGAAGGCGTGATGCTCCGGTCTTCCCTGATGCGCTCGATGTAGGCATTCACCGCACTGCCCAGCTCGCCGCTCTCCGTCTTCGTCACCTTGTCGTCCTCCGACTTCCAGAGCGTCAGCAGCAGCGTCTTGATGCTGTCCTTCTTCTCCACGTCGAACACATAGTCGTCGGTGTAGAACGGGTTGAACGAGATGGGCTTCTCCTCCGTGTAGGTGAAATACACACCGTCCTCACCATGTGTCTTGCGCCGTATCATCTCGCACAGCCCCTGGTAGGAGTTTCCCGTATCCACCAGCACCACATGCGCGCCCTGCTCGTAATACTGGCGCACGAGGTGGTTCATGAAGAACGACTTCCCGCTGCCCGACGGCCCCAACACAAATTTGTTGCGGTTGGTGGTGACGCCCCGCTTCATGGGCAATTCGCTGATGTCGAGGTGCAGGGGCTTGCCCGTGAGCCTGTCCACCATCTTGATGCCGAAGGGCGAGAGCGAGCTGCGGTAGTTGGTCTCCTCCGTGAAGAGGCACACGGCCTGTTCGGTGAAGGTGTAGAACGATTCCTCCGCAGGGAAGTCCGCCGCGTTGCCGGGCATCGCCGCCCAGTAGAGCGTGGGGCAGTCGATGGTGTTATGGCGCGGCATGCACTCCATGCTTGCCAGCTGGCTGCCCACATCGTTCTTGATGTAGCGCAGCTCCTCCGCATCGTCGCTCCACGCCATGACGTTGAAGTGCGCCCTCACCGAGGTCAGCCCGTAGGAGTGCGCCTCGTTCAGGTATTGCTCTATCCACTCACGGTTGATGCTGTTGCTCCTACTGTATCGGGAGAGCGACTGCATGTTGCGGGCGGACTTCTCGAACTTCTGCAGGTTCTCCTCACTGTTGTCCAGAATCACATACTGGTTGTAGATGTGGTTGCAGGGCAGCAGCAGTCCCACGGGACTGGCGAAGGAGAGACGGCAGTCAGAGCGGTCGGTGGAGAGTTTCTCGTACCTGACATCGGTGGAAACTTTTCCAGGCAGGTCTTCCGCATCGGAGAGGGTGTGCAGGCACAGGCGGTTGTCGCCGATGCGCATCTCCCTTGCCGAGAGGTCGATGTCCTGCAAGGTGCGGTCGCCTTCGGGCATGAGGGAGAAATAACGCTCTATGAGTCCGGCCTTGTCCTCCGTACCGACAATCTCATCGGTGGTGAGGCGGCGCAGCCTGATGAAGCCGCTGTCGTTCATGATGCGGGCGAATTGTTCCGTAGCCTCCACAAATTTCTCCGCCGTCTCCCTGTCCAGTTCCTTTGGGATGATGTGCCCACGGCACAGCGTGCTGAAGTTGCTCTGCATACGGTTGCGCTCCTTCGTGGTCTTCGTCAGGTAGAGGTAGCAGGTGTGCTTCAGGTAGGGCCGCTCGTTGAAGTGACGCTCAAACGAACGGCTCAGGAAGCTCATGTCGTCCTTTTGCAGCTCCGGCTGATAGCGTTCCTTGATGAACCAGTCCTGCTTGTGGACGATGGAGTAGTCGGGCAGCACCTTGATGGCCTTGCACCAGCAGCCGTGTATGGCCTCGTATTCCGCACCCGTCACGGTGAAGAGTTCCGGCAGCTCCACCTCGTAGGCCACCGTGAGGTCGGCATCCTTCGAGACGATGCAGCCGTGCTCCACTGCCAGCAGGGGGAACTTGTTTTCCAGTGTCGTCATTTTGGATGTATTTCTCATTTCGTTTCTTCCTTTCGTTGTCGTTTGAATAATCGGGCTATCCGCCGTCGGTTGATAAGGTATCGGGGGTGACTGCGTGCCGCTCCCAGCTTCATCAGTCCGTGCTCGCCGTACCGGGCGTTCAGCGCGAAGGTCTGCCATACGAGGATGGACGACGATGCCGCACCGAAGCCGATACATATCCACTGGCCGATGCCGACCATGTAGAGGATGACGAAGAGGATGAAGAGAGCCAGTAGCCCGCCCGCGAAGATGAACAGGTATTGCGCCTTCAGGCCCTTGAACTCAACCGGACGGCCGATACCCTTGTTGATGGGGTATTCAGCCATTGTGTGTTCCGTCTTGTTACACCTTATTATATATTAAAGGAAGAACGAGCGCAGGATGGTGGCTGCCACGATGAGGAAGATACACGCTCCGAACCATGAGGCGGCTGTCTTGGAGGTGTCGGGGTCGCCCGACGAGAACTTGCCATAGACCTTCACGCCGCCGATGAGTCCGACCACTGCGCCGATGGCGTAGATGAGTTTCGTGCCGGGGTCGAAATACGAGGTGACCATGGAGGTGGCTTCGTTGATGCCTGCCAGTCCGTTGCCCTGTCCGAATGCGGAGGCGGTTGCAGCGATGAGGAGTGCTGCCGTGAGGATTGTTCTGATACTGTTGTTCTTGTTCATATTGATGTTCTGTTTTGTGCCCTCGAAGGGTGGATAGTCCTTGTCGGGCGGGTTGATAATGATTTACTTTATTTGGATATAGTGGTATCGCCCTTTTGTTTCTACGGACTTAGGCTGTCCGTTGCGGGCTGGCTGTACCTTGTACCACTCTGCCGCTTTGTTGTTGCGTTACTTTCTGTTCATTCTTTCTCGTTATCATTGTTATACATAGTCCCGGATGTTGAAGTCCTCCAGCTTGTCGGGGATGACGAAATCCTTCTTTGGTTTCTTCAGGTGTATCTCCATCAGTCCCTTGATGCGGATGCTCACTTCCGTGCTTCCGGCCATCAGTTTCTCATAGAGTTCCGTGTCCTCCAGCTCAGCGAAGACCTCCCTCGCTTTCTGCTGTTCCTTGCCCGACGGGTTCTTCTTGGTGGCAATATGTACAGCCTCGCCAATCTCGTCAAAGCTGAAACCGGAGGCTCGCGGACGGTCGCTTTCCTCTTCCGGCTCGTCATCCGAATATCCCAGCTCGTCTGGTGAAAGGTTTGTAAAAGCCTCGTCAAGTTTCTCGTCCGGGATGCGGGCGGAGTCCGTTTCTCGCTCACGGCCTTTCTTTTCGCCTTCAAAAATAATGTCGTTTTCCGACATCTCTACACCTTTTTCGTAAGTGGACTCCTTTGGCACAGGGGTGGCAGCGGTTGTCTTCGAAGGCTGCATCCTGAACTTGCTTTTCCCGATAATCTCATTGTCGGAAACGGGAGATGGGGACTTCGTTGGCCTTTCCTCCGACGTTTCATGGAGCGACTTCCACACATCGGCAATGCCTCTCAGGAGTCTTACCGCCTTGGTGTCGGCTATGCGGTCTGCAAGAAGCAGCAGGACAAACCAGACATTGCAGGCAATGGACACGGAAAGCAGGATGTAGGTGATGCTCATAATCTTGCCTTCATTGCTTCGTTCAATACTTCGTTGAAGGTCATCCCCATGTCTGCGGAAGCGCTTTCCCTGCACGATTCTTCAGATGTGGGATATTCCGTTTGATTGCCCTCACGGAATTTGAGTTCCAGCACGTTCTCCACGAAATCGTCCACGGTACAGCTGCCATCTCCCATGACTTGGATGATTTGCTCTATCTTGGCATAAGTCTTCGGACTGATGGCCACGGGCATGGCATTCTCCTTGTCGATGCCGTTGCTCTTCAAAAACACGCTACGGTAATTGCTCTCTTGATTCTTCTTCATTGTCTTGTAATTTTAGATGTTAATACTGTCGTTAAATCAAATTGTCTCTTTGTTTCTTGTACAGCTCGTTGATGCGGTCCTTGTGCTGTTGCAGGTGAAACCGCAGGACGGTGTCGATGTATCCGCCTACTGTCGTGTCCTCCGGGGCGATACTGTTGACTATCTTCAGGATGACGCTGTGGACATCCCTGCTGATATACACGCACTGTCGGGTCTTGATTTCGTTGCGGCCGAGATACAGCCCGATATAGTCATCGTCCTGCTGTTTCTTCTTGCCGCCCGCATCACGCCTTGTTGGAGCGCAGGACTTTTCTTCCTGTTCCTGCACGGACTGTTCTTGTACAGGAGGCATCTGCTCCTCGTTTCTTTTCTTTCCGATGGAGGCTATCAACAGTTCCTCGTCAATGCCTTCCGTATTCACTTTTCTGCTTGCCATAATTATGGGTTGTTTATGATGTTACTGAATTCCTCTGCAAACTCCTTGATGCCGCTCCCCTTCAGCAGGGCGGAGTCCATCGGGAATATGGTGGAGCGGAACACGCCCTTCCGTTCTTCCGAAAGGTCACGGCGGTATTTCTTGCTGTCGGGCAGTCGTGTGGATAAGACCGAAAGCCCCATCTCCGCCATCACGTCCTCATAGACCTCATACAGCCCGTTCTTCTCCCTGCCGTCAACCATCGTCCAGAACAGGTGGAAGGCTTTTGTCTTCGCCCTGCCAGTCGTCATCAGGTTGTCCCTGAACATAGTGGCGAACTGGAGTGTACTTTCCACCACGAAACGGTCCGCACTGACGGGGGCGAAGATGTAGTCCATCTGCGAGAGCGTCTTGACCACGCCATTTGCCTTCAGCGTGCCGGGCATGTCGAAGAACACCACGTCAGGCTTCACCGCTTCGTTTGCCAGCAGCTTCTCCGCATCGTCCAAGGCGTTCACCGCATCGCTCGCCACTATCGGATAGGCGTGCTTCTTGATTTTGCGGAAATGGTCGCAGGCCAGCGCCTTGAAGTAGAGGCTCTCCTCAATCAGTTTCAACTCGCGCTCACGCAAACCGTGAATGCTGTGCTGCGGGGCATCGCAGTCCACCACCGCCACGTTCAGCCCCATCACGTTGTGAAGGTAACTTGCGGCAAGGGCAGTGACGGTGGATTTGCCGATGCCTCCTTTCTGTGTCGCAAAGGCGACGAAGATTTCTTTACTCATGTCTTCTCGTTTTTGAATGATTACCTAATCGTTTTATTGTCTCTCTATGGGATTGCATCCCGGTGTCTTCATCTATGCGGATGATTGGTCAGTCGCTTCAACGGCTTTTCCATTATCCGGAGATTCGCCTGTTTGAATCCCCACTGAATGACGGCATGAAGTCATTGCATCATTACGTATGCGCTTCATCGTATCAGTGGATTGCCGGACCTTTGAGAATCCGCTTTTCCACTTACCCGTCAAACCGGTTACGCAGGGATTTGAACAGTCAATTTTCCATGTCCGCAAATCATCCGTGAACTGAATCACGATGCAAAAGTATAGGCATTTTTTCATATCCGTATCACTCTCGGAAAGAGTGGCAGCGAGTGGCACAGGGTGGTAGCGGTTGGCACCGCAAAAACGCTGGTTCAGAGGCGGAAACAGCCGTAATTTTGCACCCAAGCGACAGGGCTTGCCCTTGAAACACTACCACCGGGTTATCAGGCAACACACCAATCCGTCTGAAGGCGGATTTTTATTGGCATTAGCCAATAGCAATAGCAAGATGTCTTTTCAGTTACTCAAAAGGATTTGAGTTACCCGAAAAGCTCTCGCCCCACTGACGGGGATGGCTCTTCCTCCGAAGTCGGGAAGCCTGATGAAAACCGATGGTTGGAGCCCAGAAAGGGGACCTTGGCGCAAAACCACTAAATCCAATCAATAATGCAGAAAGAGAAAAGAAGAACGGGGCGATGCCCCAAGTTGGACACGAAGACGCACTGCGTGATGGTGCGCTTCGACGACGGCGAGTGGAACAGGTTTCTCGCCATGCACGAGAAATCGGGTGTATATGCCAAGGCGGTATTCCTGAAGGAGCAGTTCTTCGGGCGAACGTTCAGGGTCGTTACGGTGGACAAGGGCTTGGTGGACTACTACACCAAGCTGTCGGATTTCCATGCGCAGTTCCGTGCCATCGGCACGAACTACAACCAAGTGGTGAAGGAACTGCGGTCGCATTTCTCCGAGAAAAAGGCGATGGCGTTGCTCTATCGGCTGGAGAAATGCACGGAGGAACTGGCGGCATTGAGCCGCAGGATTGTGGAACTCTCAAAAAGCATGGAGGAGAAATGGTCACCAAAATCAGTTTAGGGAAGTCGCTCTACGGCGCACTCGCCTACAATGGGGAGAAGATCAACAAGGAACAGGGACGGCTGTTGGCCACCAACCGCATCTTCAACGACGGGAGTGGCACGGTGGATATTGCCAAGGCGATGGAGGGCTTCCTGGCCTTCATGCCCGCCACGGTGCGCACGGAGAAGCCTGTGCTGCACATCTCCATCAATCCGCATCCCGACGATGTGCTGACGGACACGGAACTGCAGGAGATAGCACGGGAATACCTCGACCGTCTGGGCTACGGCAACCAGCCCTATATGGTGTATAAGCACGAGGACATTGACCGCCACCATCTGCATATCGTCACCATCAATGTAGATGAGAGCGGCAGGCGGCTCAACCAGGACTTCCTCTTCCGCAGGAGCGAGCGCATACGCAAGGATTTGGAGCGGAAGTATGGGCTGCACCCGGCAGAGCGGCGAGGGGAGCGCATAGAGCGTCCGCTGCACAAGGTGGACATTGCGGCAGGTGATGTCAAGAAGCAGGTAGCCAACATTGTGAAGGCGGTGAACAGGAAGTACCGCTTCCAATCGCTGGGTGAATACCGTGCGCTGCTGTCGCTGTACAACGTGACGGTGGAGGAGACGCGGGGCATCGTGCGTGGACGGGAATACCACGGGCTGGTGTTCTCCGCCACGGATGATGCAGGCAACAAGACGGGAAATCCGTTCAAGTCATCGCTCTTCGGCAAGTCAGCCGGATATGAGGCGCTGCAAAACAAGTTTGCACGCTCCAAGAAAGAGATAAAGGACAGGAAACTGGCAGAGACCACGAAGCGCACCGTATTGGCGGCTTTGGAGGCAACTCACCACCAAGACCGTTTCATCGCCCTGCTCAGGGAGAAGGGCATCGACACGGTGCTGCGCCATACGGAGGACGGGCGCATCTACGGTGCCACCTTCATCGACCACCGTACGGGTTGCGTGCTCAACGGCTCACGCATGGGCAGGGGATTTTCGGCCAATGCCCTGCAGGAACACTTCACGCTGCCATACGCCAACGAGGAGCCGATAACGATGACTGTACCTGCGGAAGAGACCGTTCCTTCTGAAGAAAGAAACGCAACCATGCCGAAAGCAGAGGAGTACACCGCTGACGATTTCCACATCTCAGGCGCAGGGCTTTTCTCACCCGACGGTTCTGGTATCGACCCCGAAGAGGAGGCGTTTATCCGTGCCATGCAGCGGAAGAAGAAAAAGAAAAAGCGCAAGGGACTTGGAATGTAATCAAAGTATCAACAATCAAAAAAGAATCAAGGTATGTCACAAGAAGACGATTTGAGGGCACTGGCGAAAATCATGGATTTTCTGCGTGCCGTGAGCATTATACTGGTAGTGATGAACGTGTACTGGTACTGCTACGGTGCCATACGGCTATGGGGTGTGGACATCGGCGTGGTGGACAGGATTCTGATGAACTTCAACCGCACGGCGGGACTGTTCCACTCCATCCTCTACACGAAGCTGTTCTCCGTACTCCTGCTTGCCCTTTCCTGCCTCGGCACGAAGGGCGTGAAGGGCGAGAAAATCACTTGGAGTAGGATTTGGGCGGCACTGGCAGCAGGCAGCGTGCTGTTCTTCCTCAACTGGTGGATATTGTCGTTGCCACTGCCCACGGAGGCGGTGGCGGGCCTCTACATCGCCACCATCGGCACGGGCTACGTCTGCCTGCTGATGGGCGGGTTGTGGATGAGCCGTCTGCTGAAACACAACCTGATGGAGGATGTGTTCAACACGGAGAACGAGAGTTTCATGCAGGAGACAAGGCTGCTGGAGAACGACTATTCCGTGAACCTGCCCACACGCTTCTACTACCGCAAGCGGTGGAACAGGGGCTGGATCAACGTGGTCAATCCCTTCCGTGCCTCCATCGTACTGGGCACGCCGGGCAGCGGTAAGTCGTATGCCGTGGTGAACAATTTCATCAAGCAGCAGATAGAGAAAGGATATTCGATGTATGTGTATGACTTCAAGTTTCCCGACCTCTCCATGATTGCCTACAACCATCTGCTCAACCACCCGGAGGGGTACAAGGTGAAGCCGCAGTTCTACGTCATCAACTTCGACGACCCTCGCCGCAGCCACCGCTGCAACCCCATCCACCCGGACTTCATGACCGACATTTCGGATGCCTACGAGAGTGCCTACACCATCATGCTCAACCTCAACCGCACGTGGGTGCAGAAGCAGGGCGACTTCTTCGTGGAATCGCCCATCATCCTCTTCGCTGCCATCATCTGGTTCCTGCGCATCTATCAGGGCGGCAGGTATTGCACCTTTCCCCATGCCATCGAACTGCTCAACCGCCGCTACGAGGATGTGTTTCCCATCCTGACGAGCTATCCCGAGCTGGAGAACTATCTTTCGCCCTTCATGGACGCTTGGCAAGGGGGAGCGATGGAACAGTTGCAGGGACAGATTGCCAGCGCGAAGATTCCGCTCTCACGCATGATTTCGCCACAGCTCTACTGGGTGATGTCGGACAGCGAGTTCACGCTCGACATCAACAACCCCGAAGAACCGAAGATTCTCTGCGTGGGCAACAATCCCGACCGACAGAACATCTACGGGGCGGCCCTCGGCCTCTACAACTCCCGCATCGTGAAACTCATCAACAAGAAGGGGATGCTGAAATCGTCGGTCATCATCGACGAGCTGCCCACCATCTATTTCAAGGGACTGGACAACCTCATCGCCACGGCACGCAGCAACAAGGTGGCGGTGTGTCTGGGCTTTCAGGATTTCTCGCAGCTGGTGCGTGACTATGGCGACAAGGAGGCAAAGGTGGTGATGAACACCGTCGGCAACATCTTCTCCGGGCAGGTGGTGGGCGAAACCGCCAAGACGCTTTCGGAGCGGTTCGGCAAGGTGTTGCAGAAACGGCAGTCCATCTCCATCAACCGTCAGGACGTCTCCACCTCCATCAACACACAGATGGACTCGCTCATTCCGCCCAGCAAGATTTCCGGCCTCACGCAGGGTATGTTCGTGGGTGCGGTCAGCGACAACTTCGACGAGCGCATCGAGCAGAAGATATTCCATGCGGAGATAGTGGTGGACAACGCAAAGGTCGCCGCCGAGACGAAGGCCTACAAGCCCATTCCCGTCATCACGGACTTCACGGACGAGCAGGGCAACGACTGCATGAAGGAGAAGGTGCAGGAAAACTACAACCGCATCAAGGATGAGGTGAAGCAGATTGTCAAGGACGAGCTGGAGCGCATCGCCAGCGATGAAAGCCTGAAGCATTTGCTGCAGAATAAGTAAGAACGATTAAGGGAGAGCCAATCCTTCGTTGGCTCTCCCTTAATCTGTATTTATAGCAGGGTTCCTTATCCCATTCCGTTGATTCGTTCATTCAATTTCCGAATCTTGTCTATCAGTTGGCTGAATGGCAGTGAATCACCGTAAATCATGGTTTCCTGCATCACCTCATAATCCTTCTTCCATTCCTCCACGATGTTTTCCGGCGGCACTATCCGCAAGGTGGCAGGCTGCAAAGTGTCATAGTCGAATCCTCGCAGACCGATAAAGGTGCGGCGATGGTCGATGACCGACTGATAGAGCGCTTTGTCCTGCAAGGCTTCCTCAGCAATCGGCGTATCCATAATCTGCCCGATGTCGTAGAGGTGTCTCGACATACGTTCGGTACGAATGTTCTCCTTCGGCTTGGCAAATTCCTCGTGCAGCAGGAACACCTTTTCAAGGAATGTGCGTTGTGGCAGCACGGCACGGACTTCAAACTCTTTTTCCGTGAATGGAGCCTTTGTGAAGACCTCGTCGATGAACGACCGCAATTTGACGGGAGTGACCGGCTCGCTCATGGAACGGCCGCTGACCTCAATGATAACCTTGGGACGGATATAGACGTTGTCGTCAAAAGCGGGATGATAGGCCACCTCGATGATTTCAGGGTCGGTCGTCGTCACGGGGGTGATGTTCACGGACACCGTAAACGCATCCTTGGAAATGCCGTCCCGGACGAGTTGTTCCGCCAAGTCATATTGCAGCCTTTCCCTGACAAACGAGCAGGAGGCACGGCGCAGTTTGTCGCTTATCTGAGTCTTCGACAGCTTTCCGTTGAAACCAAGATATTCACGGTCTATGGCAATGTCGGCATCCTCGGACATTCGGCTGATGAGATGCCAGCACTTGCTCAGATTGGTACCGCCCTTGAAGGAGATATGCTCCGCATAGGGCAAAGCGAACAATGCCCGCAAGACTGCCGTCACCCACCAGTCTTTCTCGATTATCTGAAGGTGCAACCCGTTCTCGGCTTGCACACGGCGTATGATTTCCTGTCGGTCTTTTACGGATAAATCTGCAAATTTCATAGCTATGAGAGTTTTTTGCGCACCCATATCGGTGCAAGTTGGATGTCTTTCTGATAGTCTTCCTCGGTCACATGTTCAAGATGTTTTCTGATAACGGCCATCTGTTCATCGGTCACGTTGTGTTCACCAATCTCGCGCATGGCGGTCACGATAAGCTGCATCAGGGTAGAGCGGAAAGCGAAAATACGCATTTCCGACGTATGCTTGAACAGGATGCCCTTGCCCTTCCCGATGGACACGCGACGCCCGGAACCATCCGTGACAAACACGACATTGGCCGGAATCTGGGTGGATAGTCCCAGCTTGTTCAGTACGTATGCTCCAGTAGGGGCAATCCTCACCTTGTCGCGCTTGGCGATAGCTTCGGCAATCTCTTCAATGGAGGGCGGTATGATGCCGCTGCTCCATTTTCTGTCCACTTTTGGATAGCAATAGATGCCCTGGGCCACACGCATAAGGTCGCCCGCACGGCACAGACGGACCAAGGCCGACCGTACCGCATCGGAAGATGCCGGGTGAAAGTCATCGGGAAAGAAGAGCCTTCCCCTTTTGGATTTCTCCACCCTTCTTTTTATCTCGTTATAAACGCTTTGTGCTGCCATTTCTTCTTTAATTTTGCCACAAATGTATAACAAATTTGTGACATAACCAAACGGATAGACCGTTTTCATTCAAGTACATACGTTTTTCTTGTCCTAAAACAATTATTGGGATAGGAAAAGCCGACTTTTATGTCCCTTTTACCTCCTCATCCGCTCCAATTCCTCATCCCGTCGAATCTTCTCATTGAGTTTCTTCTGCATCTTGTCGATGAAATAGGTACGGCTGGGATTCTTGCGCAGTTTGATGGCAGAGTAGTAGCGGTAGCACTCCTTGGTGTCAAGCCCGAAGAACTCGTAGAGGGCAGGGGCGAGCACCTTCAGGGGTGTCTCTCCGTTGTCAATGCAACCCATCTCGCTCAGCCCGTAAATCAGTTCCACGAGGTCGAGGGTGTTGCCCGTCCATTGCAAGGACTTTGGCGTTTCGCTTTTGGCGGCAGTAATATTGGTTGAATGGATGTTGGATGTGAGTGGTGGCACTTGGGGAGTGGTAAGGAACTTCTGCATCTTCCTCACGAAAGAAAGTGCCTTTCCGATATAGGCGGCGGCTTCCTTGCGTTCTTCGGATAACAGACGCACGGGGTGGTGTTGCAACTCGATTTCAATATAAGCCAGTGCGATGGCGGTATGGCTCGCATGGATGCTGCCGCACAGTTCGATTACTTGGTTGGCGAAAGCCATATATGCCGTTTCCATATTGCAGTCTCCGGCTTCATTGATACGGCGGAAGAACTCGGTATCCGCCAGTAAGAAATAGTTCATGTCCTGTCAATTTTGAAATTTTACACTCTGTTTTCGGTATGCGCACATGAATAATATTGGCAAAAATCGCGACCAAAAAGCAAAAAATCCGGCACGGTATTTACAACGTACTGGATTTCAGTGCAATAAGAATTGATATTTTTTATCCGGCATGAATTATGGTCGTCTTAAAATGTTCTATTTCAGAACATTGCTTTATTAAACGGATTATAGAAGTGTTCTCCTATGGTACATCCCGGCTATTTCATGGTTTCCATGCGTGTGTAGATGCTCCGG
>ULZG01056458.1_pt1 | contig 65885 bp, 48 predicted proteins | sample 1962881 | NCBI WGS metagenome assembly ULZG01 (sample SAMEA4835883, study PRJEB28245) | human gut metagenome | biome: gut microbiome; material: fecal sample | place: Denmark | collected 2008 | reverse complement strand
CATCAAGAACCGCAACCAACAGGCGGCAGGAGCGCAAGCCGTGATGGGTGGCACGGACGAGAGTATGGCAGCGGCCAAAGCCGCCAACAACCAAGCCTTGGCAGACGCCACATCGCAGATTGCCGTCAATGCGGACGCACGCAAAGACCAGATAGAACAGACGTACAGAGCCAAGGACGATGAGTATGTGAACCAGCTCAACGCCATCGAGCAAGGCAAGGCACAAGCCATTGCAGGAGCCGTGCAGGGTGTGGCAAGCGCGGCATCGTCCATGCCGTTCTAAACTTAAAGCACAACGAATATGAGCACAGGAAATCCACCTAAAGGCAGTGCCGACTGGCTTGCAGAGCAGGACGGAGCGGACAACACCACTCCACCTGCCAAAGGTACGCAAGCATGGACGGAGCAGCCTCCACAGCCCGAACCTGCACCGAAAGGTACGGAGGCATGGACGGAGCAGCACAGCGGAGAGAACGCCCCTGCACCGACAGAGAGCAAGCCGACACCGCAGACAGATGTCGCCCCACCTGCCGACAAGGGCTTGGGCGTGTCGCCACAGAACAATGCCGATGCCGTCATGGGCTACGACCAACAGATAGCGGCATTGCAGGAGGCGGCCAACAAAACCAAGCCCGAAACCGAGGAGGAGCGCAAGAAACGCGAGCGCAGGGAGAAGTCGAAGAAGATAATCGCAGCCGTTGGTGACGGTCTGATGGCGTTGAGCAACCTCTACTTCACGACACGAGGTGCGCCCAACATGTACGACCACAAGACCATGAGCCAGCAGACACCGCTGCAAGCGCAGCTCGACAAACTCAAAGCCGAGCGTGAGGCCAATGCCGACAAGTATTTGCAGTATTCCCTCAAAATAGGCGACCTACAGAACGACAGAGCCAAGACACTCCGCGAAATGGAGGCCGAGCAGGAGCGTAGGAAACTGGCTAGGGAAAAGGCACAGCGAGAGCAGGAGGAGCACGGTTGGCTTGCTGCATTGCAACCCGACAAACTGCGTGAGCAAGCAGGAAAGGCCACGAAAGCCGAGCAAGAAGGCATTACCGCAAAGGCGGAAGCAGACAATGCTCCTGACCTCTACAAGGCTAAGGTAAACACGGAGAGAAACCGTAGCAAGGCAGCGGCTGCATCGGCAGAAGCAAGCCATGCATCAGCGGTTAACTCTTACGCTTCGGCTGAAGAACATCGTACTAATGCACGTGGACGTTTCCAGTGGTGGGACGAGAACGGAAACATGCATTATGCCAAGACCGAAAGCGAAGCTATTACCAAGGCTCGCCAGCATGGAACACTTGATAGCGTGACTGTTGACACAACGGACAGCACAGACAGCGATGTGGTGCGTCGTGGTAAAGTTACGGGCGAGAAGAAGAATACTAAGAAGACAACATCAAAGAAGGTGTTCTATCCCGGAATTAGGAAGAAACCTGCCGCAGCGCAGCCACAGGCGAAACCTGCCACAAAACCAGCACCGAGACCGCAGCAGGGGTCATCATATAAGAATACAAAAGCATTAGGATTATAAGGATATGCCATACGATAAAATAGACCAACTCTATGACGCACTGAAAAAAGACGGTGCAGTCAGCAAGAGCCGAGAGAATTTTCGCAGTAAGATGCTTGCTCCCGGAAAGGAGGGCTATCAGAACCGCTTGCAGTTATACAATGCACTGAAAGCGGACGGAGCCATTGATAGTCCTACCTATGAGGAGTTTGGCAAACGGTTGGGACTTCATGCGGTAAACACCGCACCTGCACCCAAGCCTCAGCAGCAAAAGCCACAGGCGGCAACACTGCAACAGAAACCTGCAAGTGCGCCAAGTGCGGCTCCTGCACAGCAGAAAGACAAGCCGCTCACCCCGGCACAGCGACAGGCGATGATTGACCAAGTGCAGCAGATGCAGCAGCAGACGCAAGCCATGATAGCCGACAACAACGAGCGCATGAAGAACATGAAGCAGTATGGGTTCGGGCTTGGCTTCGGTCAGACAAAGAAAGGTGGTATAAAGTACAATCCTCGCACAAAGAAGTTCGAGCGGACCTATATTACACCGACAGGCAACCGATATAGCAGCAAGGCGTTGGCAGACATGGAAAGTACGCGCTTTCGGCAGGAGACAAGCAAGCCTCTTGGCCTTAACATGAACGACCAGCAGGTTGATGCGGCACAGAAACCAGCCAGTGCAGCTGTTGCAGCCTTGTGGAAAGAGGCTGAGGCGAATTATGCGGCCGACCGCAACAAGAACGCGGAGGAAGTGTACAGTGGCAATCCGTGGCTACATGGAGGGCGTGAGATGCACATTGTCGATGCAGCCACCAACTCGCACAAGAATGAGGTGTCGCGCCTCACACGCTTTGACCTGCAAAAGATGATGGACAATGCGTGGGGACGTGTCGGCAAGCAGATGACCACATCTTGCTATCAGCAGTTGAAAAAGCAATACCCAACCGCAAGCGAACAGCAGTTGCAGAACTCGGCATCGGCTATGGCTCGTCAGTTATCTGACAATGCCGTGTACAAGTATGCCGTGGCAAAGAACACGCCCAAGAGCACCTTGGAGTTCTTCGCCAAGACCGCAGCCGACATGAACCTGTTGCGCACCATCACCAAGGGATTGGCACGGAGCGAGGCAGGAACGACTGGAGACCTTGATGCGTATGAGAGAGCCATGAGCGACTACGGCAAGAACCACCGCTGGGCGCAGGTGGGCGGCACGGTAGCAGGTATGTTCTTCGACCCTACCACCTACATTTCGGGCGGTATCGGCTCATTTGGCGGCAAGATGGCCTTGAATGAAGGAGGTCGCATTGTTGCAAAGAAAGCAGCCACCAATGTGGGTGCACGGTTGTTCGGCAACACATTGGCAGGGCGTGTCGTGGCTGGCTCGGTTGGTGGAGGCTTGAACTTCGGCACATACGAGGGCATCAAGGAGGGCGAGAGCCAGTGGCTGCATGGCGGACACATCAATCCGCAGACAGGCGAGAATGAGGGATATTCGGCAGAGGACATCTTGAAATCGACAGGACGAGGCACTATCCTTGGCTCTGTAACTGGCACTATCTCCCCATTGTTGGGCAATGTTGCCGACAAATGGGTAAAAAGTACATCAAACGTGTATGGTAAGGGAGGTATCCGTTTTGGAGAACTTGCGACATCAACCGTTGCCGAGGGGACAATCTTCTCTACTCCCGAATGGATTGAAAATTCCAAGTTGGAAGATGGCAATCCCAATAAGCGCAGTGCATGGGACGTGTGGACGGACAACATGGCGATGATGCTCGGTTTCAAGGGTCAGCACATGGTGAAGTCCGCTCCGAGGGTTATTGCAGGGTTGCGCCCTATCGAGAACCCCAAGACCATGCAGGAGCGCAATCACAACCGCATGAGTTTTGGTGAATTGTTGCGTAAGCAGTTGGACGCAAGTCCGCGCGACATGGTATTCACCAAGGAAGAGCGCGAGGAGTTGCAGAAGTACGGCTATGGCGACCTTGCGGCACTCTTCACGCGTACACCAAAACAGCAGCCCAAAGCCAAGGCAAAACAGCCGACAACCACGGACGGAAAGGTAATGAACTTTGACATTCCCGAAGCCGAGGTTGAGGATTTGGGCAAGCAGTGGCTCAAGACACACCCCGAGTTTGACGGTTACGAGACTATGGAACGCCTCATGCAAGACCCGAATGTGAGCCAGAGCGCAAGAGCCAAGGCATATTATATCCTCACCGGGCATCAGTTGCCGATGGGTACTGTTACCGGGTACACCACCGAAAAGGACGAACACGGCAATATCTTCGTGAAGTCCGTTACAGCCAATGGCGAGGTCGTAACGAACAGACGCTTTGCAGACGAGGCATCAGCCAAGAGGGAGCAGGACAAAATCATGCGACAGGCCGAACTCAACAGCGTTGATGTAGGTGAGCGTTACACCGAGGCTAAAGCCGACAACAAGGTGTGGGACGCAGCTGTTGAAGCCGTTGCCCCCGGTGCTGACCCCGAAACCGTCAAGCGCAACTACCAAGCTGCAAAGGAGGGCGACAAGGACGCAATCGCCAACTATGGGCAGATGGTCGATGCCATTGACAAGTTCATGGAAGAGAACAGAGGCATGGCAGACGCAGAACGTCCAGAGGCTATCCGTGCAGCCATCAAGGAAGAGACAGGCGTAGATGTGGACGCGGCCATCAAAAAAGAGCCGAGCAAGCGTACTGACCCTGAAAAGGCTGCTGTGCAGGACTACATAGAGCGGTTGTTCCCGGAGCAAAGCAAGGAAGCCGAGCAACCCATGTCGGACGAGGAGGCAGGAGCCTCAGCCGTTTACGACCAGTCTCGCCTGTTGTGGGACAAAATGGAGCAAGGAGACGCGGACGCGAAAGCCGATATTGATGCCATATCCATTCGCATGAAAGAAGCCTTGCAGGAATGTGAGGACGCTTTCGGCACGGACGCAGAAATGCGCATGGCCGAGATACAGGATAATCCGTGGGCATTGGCCAACGACCCCGAACTGACGGAAGACCAGCAGAATGCGGTACTCTACTACATCAATGCCAAGGCAGCGATGGACGGTGTGCAGGATGCGTCCAACGATGCGATGGAGAATAAGCGCAGGGAGGTAGCCGCCAATGTGGAGCGACACACCCACAAGGACAACGGCATGGTGCAACCAGCTACCATGAAGGTGGACGACAAGCCTGTGTACATTGTAAAAGGTAATGTCGCAGTACTTCCCGATGGTACAGGCATAGACACACAGAACTCCGACCAAAGCATTGTGATATGCGATGCCGAGACAGGCGAATACAAGTTTACCAGTCCCGACCAAATCTTCAATCTCGGTGATGCCATTGACCCACAAGCCGAACTTGACGAGGCTTATGCCAACATTCAAGCTGAGCATGAGGCCGTGCTTGGTGGTATGGAAAATGGTGAAAGCGTACCAAAATCGGATGAAAATGTACAGAATGATGGCGAAAGTGTACAAAAAACGCTCGAGGGTGTACAATATGGCGTGAATGACACCTTTACACTCCTTGACGGTGATGGTGCAAACGTTCATGGCGAGGTGCAGAATATCAGCGATGACGGTGTAGAGATACGCACAGACGAGCCGTTAAACGGAAAGCGTGTGCAGATTATCCCTGTCGAGGAGTTTGAGAATATGGTCGAGAGCATTAATGATGCGGATGGTAATCCGGTATGGACGAGAGAATATGCCGAAGATGCGGATGCGACCGAGGAGGCTTCAGATAATTCCGCACCGCAAGACAATGATGTTGTTGCTCCTGCCTCTCCGACAACTGAAGAACTTGTACAGATGGCGCGTGGAGGAAATGAGCTTGCCCAGCACCAACTTGAAGCGCAAGGCGTGCAGTGGAAAGAGGCCAACCGCCAGCCGACTGCACTGGAGCGTGTTCCTCTTAATGAGGAGACTGGCGAACCCATGTTTGAGAAGGCCGACAAGGAGACTGCCCTTGACGCGCTCAACGAGGTTACAGGCGGCAACGAGGCCAACACCACCGCCATTGTCAATGCGCAGGTGGAGCAAGCGCAAAAGACACTCGATGCGCTGAAGAAGAAACAGCCGACCAAGAAAGCACCGTCCCTCAAAGGTTCGCCTATGGCGATGGTCAAGGCACAGCAGGAGGCCGATGCCAACTACAATGCCGCCATGGAGCAGTACAACGCACAAGTGGCGGAGGCAGAGGAGACACTGGGCGCATGGTCGAGGATTTACGCCCTTATGAACGAGCGTAAGCGTGCAATTCGTGAACAGCGTGAGGCAGAGCAACGTGAGCGCGACAAGCAGATGCACGATGCAGCCGTGGCGCAGGTCGGGGAGCAGAAACGCATTGCGGCACAGAAAGCTGCCGAGCAAGCCGAGGTAGGCACTCATGCCGTGAACCCGAAGATAAAGGCCAAGTGGAACGGTGCCGCCAAGGTGGAGGGCAATCCCAACGCACTCACCCTTGCGGACGGTTCTACCATTCGTGGGCATTACGTCCTCACCGAGGCAGGAGCCGCGTCAGCAAGCCACGACATCAACAACGCCTTTGAACCGACCGAGGGTTTCCCCATTGACGAGAACGGAGAGAGCGTGAACGACCGCGACTACAAGCGCGACACGGACGCACAGCGGATAGTGAGGGACATTGCCAACAATTACGACAGCCGCGCCTTGCAGTCGCCTGTCATCGTGAGCAAGGACGGTGTAGTGCTTTCGGGCAACAACCGCACCATGTCGGGCGACATTGCAGCTCAGCAGGGAACAGACAAGGCGTATATCGACCATCTGCGCGAGTTCGGACAGATGTACGGTTTCACTCCCGAGCAGATAGACGGTATGAAACATCCGCGTGTGGTGTTTGTCCCGGACGAGCAACTGCCCTACGATGCAACCACATTCGCACGTTTCAACGCTGAACAGCAGAAGAAACAGAGCAAGCCAGAGCACGCGGTGAAACTCGGCAAGATTGTCCCCGACAATGTTTTCACGAGCATCACCAATGACATAAGCCGCTTTGACCGCCTTTCAGACTACTACGCAGACGACAAGGCAGTATCTTCGGCTATCAGTCAGTTGCTCGGTGCAGGAGTCATCAACGAGATGCAGCTGCCCGAAATGCGCACAGGCAATTCGTTGTCGGCAGCAGGAAAGGAACTTATCGAGAACACGCTTATAGGCAAGGTCTTTCAGACTTCGCCCGATGCCGTGCGCCATATCATCAGTACACCCACATTGCGCCAGTCGGTCATTATGGGCTTGAACGAGATAGCCCATAACCGCACACTCGCCAAAAGTGGCTACGACCTAAGCAATGAGTTGGGTGCAGCCGTTGACCTCGTGGCAAGAGCCAAGAGCGCACACCCCGACATCTTCAAGGACGGAATGCCTGTGTCGCCATTCGGCAGGGAGCAAGGTCTGTTTGATGATGAATACGGAGACAGCCGAGTGACGGACGGCACGGTATTGATGCTTGCCGACATACTGAACAGCGGTAAGCCAAGTGACCTGCGCAAAGTACTCTCTACCTATAATAGTGCCGCAGTAGCTCCAGCTGGTGGTCAGTTGGATATGTTTACTGGCGATGTACGTTCCAAGGAACAAATACTTAATGACGTAAATGAATTATTCAGAAATGCAACACCAAGAGAACAACAAGCCCTCGTCGATGCAGCCATTGCAGAACGCAAGCGCACCGCAGAAGCCGAGGCAGAACAGCGTGGAGGAAACGAGGCAACTGAACAAACTGCGGATGCTGTACAACGCAGTGCAGAGCCTCAACAGCCAGCAGTAGCCGAGACCGAACCTGCCAAGCAGGATAATACTCCACAGGCAGAAGAACCAAATACTGACACACTTGCCGAGGCAGAGGAAGAGGCATTGCGCAAGCGCATTACCGAAACCGATGAGGAGTGGACAGAGCCAAGCGCAAATGGCGACATCTACAAGCAGAAACTCCTCATTGACGGCAAGGAAGTAATCAAAGTGGACGCTCCAGACGAGAGCAAGAACTATCCCGGTACTTACTATGAGGTGGACGGCAAGCAGTTTGGCGACCTCCAAGAGGTTGTCAAACACCTTGACGGAGCGGAGCAGCCGTTGTCAGCCAAGATAAAGACCGCATCAGCCGATGTGAACACCGAACCCACCGAGGCACAGAAAGAGGCCGGCAACTACAAGAAAGGTCATGTGCAGGTCGGCACGTTCGACATTACCATTGAGCAGCCAGAGGGCAGTGTGCGCAAAGGCACGGATGCCAACGGCAAACAATGGGAAAGCAAGATGAACAACACTTACGGCTACATTCGTGGTGCAGTGGGCGTGGACGGAGACCACATAGATGTGTTCCTCTCCAATGATATTGACGGTTGGAACGGGCGCAAGGTGTATGTGGTGGACCAGTACAATCCCGATGGCACGTTTGACGAGCACAAGGTGATGCTTGGCTTTAACGACATGGACGAGGCGAAGAGCGACTATCTGGCCAACTATGAGAAAGGTTGGGAAGATGGGCGCAGGATTATCGTGTCCACAACGAACCTCGAAGATTTCGAGAAGTGGATAGACAGCAGCCACCGCAAGACCAAGCCGTTTGCGGAGTATGCCGGGGTGAAGAAAGAGACCGTGGCAAGTTCTCCTGCAAAGGAAGATACGGCAGCACCGACAACGGGAAATGCAGACAATGCAGCTTATACCATCACTCCTACCACCTATACTAATAAGAAAGGTAAGGCGAGCGATGTATCCCTGCTTACGTTTGATGGCGCACTGACAGCCGACCAAGAGCGTGCCGTAAGTGAATTTGCCAAGGAGAGACTTGGCGAGGGACGCTTTTCTCCTGCACGCGGTTGGAAAGACCGCAAGAGCGGAGGCTGGATGTTCCGCAGTGAGGAGGACGCGAAGAAAGCAGCAGACATGGTGGGCAATGCCGATGCCGTGGCAGACGCACAGCCACTGACCGCACAAGAGTTGCGCGATGCCGTAGAGCCGAAGAAGCCTGCAACACGGAAGAAAACCATAGCTAAGAAACCTGCCAACAAGGTTGAGGTGGCCGATGTGACAGAACAAAAGCCGACAGAGCCAACCAAGGAAGAACCCAAACAGCCGACCAAGGAGGCAGAAAAGCCTAAGTATGAGGTGAGTGACGAGGAAATGAACGGATTGATGAATGACATCCGTGATATTCTCGGCATTGGTGCAGACGAGGGCGATGCAGGGCTGAAGTTCCGTGATCCCGAAGAACTGACCGCAGAGCAGCGTCAGAAACTCATGTCCGTTGGTCAGCGTCTGGCTATGGCAATGGTGGAGCGTGGCAACGAGTCATTCGGTGACTATGCCTCCATGATGGTAAAGGCACTTGGCGACAAGGTGCGTCCGTGGTTAAAGGCTTTCTATGGTGGATTGGAGTATGTTCCCGGTTACGATAAATATGCCCTTACCACATACGAGGAGGTGAAAGCCTTTGATGTGGAGAACTTCGACAAACCGCAACACGATGTGCTTGCCCAAGCCGACATGATTGTTGAGGAGGGCAAGGCACAGACCGCAGCCGACAAAGCAAATAACGAACTCAAAGCAATAAGAAATGAGCAACGAAAAGAAAATGACAAGCAAACAGAAGCAGATACAGCTGCTGTTGCAGAAAAAGCAGAGGCTACTGCAAGCGAAGCAGAAACTCTCGCAGGAACTTCAAGCGACAGACACGAACTCAGCGCAGCCGCAGAGAGAGTAGATGACAGCCTCGAAGAGGTGAACGAACAGCTTGCCCTGCTTGGCTACTATGAGGCCGACCATGTGGAGAAAGACTTCAACGAGGCATACGGTTATATGCGCAATGCCGAGAAGAAAGCAGTGAACGATGCCGCCAGACTTGCCGGGCAGTTGGTGGACGACCTCGGACTTGACCTGTACGAGGCTACCCATTCCGACAAGACCGACAAGAAAGGCAACCGCAAGGCAAAGCCGTTGGCAGTAGCGAACATTGCCCCGGCAGGAGGCGATGTAACCATACACTTGCCGTTGGCCGAGGGCAGGGAGTTGTATGTGAATATCCAACTTGAACCAGCTTTCGATAAGGGCGATACAGACAGAAGAGGTGATAATCTTGAAGTGACAGGTATCATGTGCCGTGTGGAGAACCCGAACGCAAGCGGTAATGACCGCTACGGACAAAACATGTGGTTTGCAGAAGATGTTACCTATGACGACTTGCTGAAGAATGTGCAGCGTGCCACATACAAGTATATCCCCGAGCGTGGCGATGTCAAAAAGGGTGAATACAAAGTTGGCGACAAGGTGCAGTATTCTTCAGATGGCAATACATGGCATGATGCGGTAGTGGCACAGCCTAACGAGTTGGACGGCATACGCATAGACACAGGCCAAGCACCTGTCATGTGGGTAAATGCTCACCCCGACCAGTTGCGACACAAGACGCAAGCAGAGCCGCAGAATGAGGACATCTTCCAAAAGGCGGAGCGCATTGCCAAGGAAGCGCGAGAGAAAAATGCAGCCAAGGCTACAACAGAGCCTACCACTACTCCAGCATCGGCAGAGCAGCCAAAACCAGCAACGAAGAAAAAGACATCGAAGAAGAAAGTGAAACCAGAGCAGACGGTGGGCAACTTGTTTGCCGGGCTGTTCGATGAAACAGAAGAAAATGGATTACAACGAAATGATGATGCGGTACGCTCCCAAGGGGTGCAAGCCGACAATAGTGGACAACAGCAAGGACTACGAAGAGGCGAAAGAGCGACTCGCAAAGCTGCTGCACAAGAAAGTGGAAGACCTGACGGCGGCCGAGGAGGACAAGGCACTGGCACAAATCGGGCTGAGTCCGCTGGACTTCATGGACTGACAGAGCCTAAGAACACGCGCAACAACCATTCGGAACGCGGTGCAGACCATGCCCCTACATCAGTAGGTGGACGCATAGAAGCCAATATCAAGGCCATTGAGTTGGCACACGAATTACTTGAGAGCGGTGAGACAGCCACTTCCGAGCAGATGAGTGTGCTCAGACAATTCAGCGGTTGGGGCGGACTTGGAGCCGCTTTCAGTGACGGAGGCTACGACTGGAAACAGCGTGAGCGCAACAAGAAAATACGCGAGTTGCTTGGTGAGGAAGCCTACGAGCAAGCCGTGATGAGTGCCAACAGCGCATACTACACCCCTGCCTATGTTGTCGATACCCTTTGGGACATTGCAGGAAAACTCGGTTTCAAGGGCGGCAACATTTTGGAGGGTTCGGCAGGTATCGGCAATATCCTCGGCCAGATGCCTACCGACATGAGCGAGCGCAGCGACATTCACGCCATCGAGATAGACGGCACATCGGGCGGCATTCTCTCATTGCTCTATCCCGATGCCAAGGTGGATATACAAGGCTTTGAGCAGACACGCATACCCAACGGCAGTGTGGACTTGGCCATCACCAATGTGCCATTCGTTACCGGGTTGCGCGTGAACGATACCACAGGCGACAGCGACCTCTCAAAGAAGTTCCACAATATCCATGACTTCTGCATTGCCAAGAACGTGCGCAAGTTGCGCGAGGGCGGTTTAGGTATCTTCATATCCTCAAACGGCACACTCGACAACAGCAAGGCACTGCGTGACTGGGTGGTGAACGAGGGAGGTTCGGACTTTATCGGAGCATTCCGCATGAACAACAAGACCTTTGGCGGCACTACCGTAACCTCGGACATCATCGTTATCCGCAAGCGCGTAAACGGTCAGAAGTCTGCCAACGCCATAGACGTAAGCACCATCAGCGGAGAGCGCACAGCAGAATACCAAGAGCCAGGCGCACGCAGGGCCAAGCCGCTCTCAATGGACTACAACAAGTATTTCATCGAGTACCCCGACCACATGGCAGGAGAAATGCGCTTTGCCTTTGAGGAGGGCGACACGTTCAGACCAACGAGCAAGGGACTCTACCCGGTAAGCGGTAAAGACCAAGGCAAGATGCTGACGGACTTCGTGCAGTCGTTCAAGGAAGAAGAACGCGGCAGTGTGGAGACCACAGACAGCCACAAGACATCTTATGTAAATGATGCCTCGGCAGACGGCAAGCGATTGGGCGAGATGTATCTGAAAGACGGCAAACTCGTAACCGCTGGCTTTGGCGGCTACTATCCGCTTGATGTGAACGACAAGAAGATAAAGGGACACACCAAGCAGGAGTGTTTCACCGCCTATTCAGCCATCAAGACCGCCTTGACCGATGTGATGAAGTATCAGACCGAGAACGAGGGCGATGCAGGACTTAGGCCGCTGATAGACAAACTCAACAAGGCATACGACAACTTTGTGAACACCTACGGCCACTTCACCAAGAACAACCAGTTGGCATGGCTGCGCAACGATGTGGACTATCCTAACGTGTTCTCGTTGGAAGTGTACAACGAGCAGGGAGACGGTAAGGGCGGTGTTGTCAAGACCTACGACAAGGCAGACGTGATGAAAGGCCGTGTCGTGGAGAAAGAGAACGAGCCGCATCCCGAAAACGTCAAGGACGGAGTTGTTGTGAGCATGTTCAAGAACGGACGCATTGATGTACCCTACATTGCCGGGCAGCTCGGTATGGGCGAGGATGCGGTGAAACGTGAAATCATCGAAAGCGGCCTTGGCTTTGAAGACCCAACCTCACGTCAGATGGAAGTGTCGTATCAGTATCTGAGCGGTAATGTGCGCGAGAAACTGAAACAGGCAGAGGCCAACAACGAGAATGGCGAGTATGACAAGAATATCAAGGCATTGCAGGAAGTCGTGCCGATGAATATCCCTGCCCACTTGATAGACTTCACGCTCGGCTCGTCATGGCTTGACCCCAAACTCTATAACGAGTATGTGAAAGACCGCACCGACATAGACGTGCAGTTTACGGCAGCTGGCGGCACATGGTTCATGAAAGAACTGTCCTACGATGTGAGCGGAGAGAAGAACCGTGCAATGGGTGTGGTGAGCGAGATGCTGAAGAAAACCGTCATGGGACATGAACTCATCGGAGCCGCCATACAGAACAAAACGATTGTCGTATCACGCACAGAGAAACACTATGACGGCACAACGGAGACCATCACCGACCGCGAGGCCACATCAGCGTGTGCCGCCAAGATAGACGAGATACGGCAGGACTTCAAGGACTGGGCACGACAGAAGATGCAGAGCGATGCGGACTTGTCGGCACGCATGGAGCAAGAGTATAACGACCGCTTCAACAACTATGTGCCAATGAGCATCCCCGATGACTTCGTACCCGAATACTTCGGAGGCGCGACCCACAAGTTCAAGATGCGCCCACACCAAGGCAAGGCCATCGTGCGCGGCACCATGCAGCCGCTGTTGCTCGCCCATGAGGTAGGCACGGGCAAGACCTTCACCCTTATCTCCACCGCTATGGAGATGCGCAGACTCGGCACGGCACACAAACCTATGATTGTGGTACAGAACGCCACCGTAGGCCAGTTTGCTGCCTCGGCCAAGGAACTATACCCCAATGCCAAGGTGCTTGTGCTTGATGATAATGACCGCAACGCGGAGGGACGAAAGAATTTCTATGCCAAGATAAAGTACAATGATTGGGACATGGTAATCATTCCACAAAGTACGTTGGATAAAATCCCCGACAGCGATGAGCGTCAGATGCAGTTTATCCAAGACAAGATAGACGAGAAGATGCTTGTGCTTGAACAGATGCGTGAAGCAGACACCAGCGGCAGAGACCCGATAACGAGACGAGCCGAAAAGGAGTTGGCCGACCTGCAAGCGGAAATGGCCGCATTGTCGGACGACATATCGAAGAAGCGCACCGCCAACAACGAGAAGAAGAAAGCCGTAGCCAAGCAAAATGCGGCAGTCAAGGCACAGGAAATGCTCGACCGCAGGACGGACGATGTGGAGAACTTTGACGATATGGGTATTGACGCACTGCTCATTGACGAGGCGCACGAATACAAGCACCTCGGATTTGCCACAGCCATGCAGCACGGTGTGAAAGGCGTTGACCCATCGTACAGCAAGAAGTCGCAAGGCGTGTATCTAAAGACACAGGCCGTGTTGGAGAAGAACAACGGACGTAACGTCATCTTCGCCACTGGTACGCCTATCAGCAACACAGCCGCAGAGATATGGACTTTCATGCGCTACCTCATGCCAAAGGACACCATGAAGGAGTACGGTATCTACTACTTTGACGACTTCGTGCGCAACTTCGGCAACATACAGCAGATGCCCGAATTCAAGACAAGTGGCAGATTTGAGGAGGTGAACCGTTTTGCAGGATATACAAATATGCCCGAACTGGTGCGTATCTGGTCAAGTGTTTCAGACACTGCGCTGACCAAGGAGCAAACCGAGTTGGTGAAGAAAATACCCGAAATGGAGGGCGGCAAGGCACAAGACATCTATCTGCCACAGACACGCGCCCTGCGCAGCGTGATGAAGTATGTGCGCGATGAACTCAAACGCTTTGATGAAATGAGCGGCAAGGAGAAAAAGGCGAACAGCAGCATCCCCCTCACCATGTATGGCATAGCGCAAAGAGCGGCAGTGGATGCACGGTTGGTACAGGTGGATGCGGAGGATGACCCAAGGAGCAAGACCAACGAGGCCGTGCGCCAAACTCTGCGCTCGCTGAAAGAAACGAACGACTACAAGGGAACGGTGGCCATATTTGCCGACAACTACGAGAATAAGCGCAGCGGTTTCAACCTGTATGAGGACATCAAGCGGAAACTCATTGAGCAGGGTGTGCCAGCCAATGAAGTGGTTGTAATGAAAGCAGGTATGAAGATAAAGCAGAAACTTGACATCTTCGACAAGGTGAACCGTGGCGAGGTGCGTGTGGTACTCGGCAGTACCGCCACCCTCGGTACAGGCGTGAACATTCAGGAGCGTCTGCACACCCTTATCCACCTTGACGCGCCCAACAGACCGATGGACTACACGCAGCGCAACGGACGTATCCTCAGACAAGGCAACCTGCACAAGAAATGGGGAAAGCCTGTGCGTGTTCTTCGCTTTGGTGTGGAGGACAGCCTTGACGTAACCGCCTATCAGCGACTCAAAACCAAGGGAGCGATTGCCGACAGCGTGATGGAGGGCGACCGCCTCATGCAGGACAGCATGAACAACCGTGTGCTTGAAGAGGAAGAAGATGTGTTCGGTGATACCGTGGCGCAGCTTTCGGGCAGTGAGTATGCCCTGCTGAAGAACAACGCGGAGAAGAACGTGCGCAAGTACGAGAGCCGCAGGAGGCAGTGGGAGGCCGACCAGACCTATATCCACAATGCCAAACCCAAGTTGGAGGGAAAGATAAAGACGGCAGAGCAGCGTGCCGAGGAAGCCAATGCCCATCTGCTTGCCGTGCAGAAAGCATTCCCTGGTGGCAAGTTTACGGACATAACCATCGGCAAGCAGAAATTCACTTCCGTGGACGGCATGGCAGACTTCATCAAGGAACACAACAAGAAAATCCTCGATGCGGTAAAGGCCATGAAAGAGAACCCCGGCAATTCGGCACAGACCAACACGCTCACCCTGTCGTTGGGCGGTTATGACTTCGTTGTCAAGACCGAGATGTCGCGTGAAACGGTGAACAATGGCGGTTCGCTCTTTGCCGAGGTACACCGCAAAATGACCTACTCATGCCCCGAACTCGGACTGACCGACATACCTGTCAAGCAGTCCCTCTTGCGCAATGCCGTGGAGGACATCACCGAGAATGTAATCACAGGTAAGGACTTCGCAGAGCGTTTTGACATTGCCGCACGCATGGCGAAACGTGGCAAATCAGAGTTGGAACAACTGAAAGCACGTGAGGGCAAACCGTTTGAGTTTGGTAAGGAACTCGAAGAAGCCGAGCGTCAGTTGGAGGAATACACCGAGGCCATGAAACAGGAGTTGGCAGAAAAGGAAAAGAAGTATGCCGAGATGGACGCAAGTGTGGAGGCAGCAACCGATATTGTCACAGACGATGAGGACGATACAACGGAAGACAAGACCAAGTTCCGTTTGCTTGAGGACGATGATCCAAAGGCGCAGGAATTGGAGGCATTGCCCGACAGCGAGCTTGTGCCTGTATATCGCAATGTGCAAGCCTTTGAGGATGATGCACTGGGTTCACCTATGGCATTTACCGATGCCGAGACAGGCGAGCGCAGAACATTGGAAGGCAGACGTTGGAACTATTCTGCACCTCCAAAGGTGGAACTCACCGAGGAGCAGCAGCGCAAGTTGGACGAACTCAACAAGAACGGCTACATCGTGGTGGACGGCAAGAAAACCACAGAGTTGCAGATAAATGACGGATTGAAGTTCGTGAAACCCAAGACCAAGGACGCACAGCTGCAATACTTCTTGAAGAAGAACCCCGAGGACAAAGGCTTGTGGGCGGCATACGACCCCTATGACCATGCCATCGAGACACCGCTTAACACCCAGTTTGGCGAGGCGTACAAGCGTCCGAACCTTGTTGTGGTGCGCAGCCTCATTCCGAAATCGGAGATTGACGAACCATTCCATACCGACTATGCCCTACTGCCCACAGGAGCGCATCAGTGGAACAACGGCCGCACGCTCTACCTCTCACGCTGGAGCAAGATAGACAAAGTGCTCACGCGCGAGGAGGAAGCCAAACTCATTGACGAATATTGGAAGAAACACCCCGGCAAGCGTGAGGCATTGAAGAGCCACCGCGACTACAACCGCTTTGTGCCGCAGGTGCGCAGAGAGTTGGAGAAGATGGGCTACCGCTTTGAGTTGGACGGTAAAGAACTCACTCCCGAAGAAAGCCTTGCACTTGACAGGCAGAATATGGAGAACCGTGATGTTATCCCCGGACGCGAGGGACACGCACCATTCATGACCAACGAGGACATTGCACGCATCAATGCCAAGATGTCTGGCAAGTGGGTGGGCGAACCCAAGGAGGCGATGAACAATGCGATGGCCGAGCGTGTGAACGAGTTGGCAGAGCGGCTCCATACACCTGTGCGCATTATCCGCACGGACGAGGAGGTGGCCGCATTGCCGAGTACACGCCAGCGCAGAATGAAAGGCAGCTTTAATCCTTTGACTGGTGAAGTAACCATTGTTGTGCCGAACAACGCAAACATGGCAGATGTGGAGAACACGTTTATCCATGAGGTTGTGGGGCATGACGGACTGCGTGTGCTGTTCCCCGAAGAGGAGAAACTGAACAATGCGCTCGATGAACTCTACCGCGTGTCGAAAGACGAGATACGGAACAGCATTGACCGCATGGCGCAGAAGATGTACGATGCCGAGGTGGACAGACTCCGCGAGAAGAAGCGCAAGGAGCATGAGGCCAATGGCGAGGACAGCAACGCCTCCTACTATGCGGACATGGCAGAGGCTCATGCCGAGGCAAGCAAGAAGCGCGAGCAGTTCAAACGTGATGCCACGGAGGAATACGGAGCAGACCTTGCAGGGCGCATCGGTGAGAAAGGCTTTGAGAAGATGAGTGCCGAGGAACTTACGTTCTGGGGCAAGTTGAAGTCCATGCTCCAAAAAGCCCTTCAAAAGTTGCTTGACGGATTGAAAATCCCTGGCAAGAAGAAATGGGGTGATAAGGAATGGGCGTTTGTCCTGCACGAAGCATACAAGCGCAAAAAGAACGGAGGTAAGCCCGATGTGTTTGACGCAGCCGATACCGAGGTAATGCGGAGAAAGACAGGGTTTGGTGAGACGAAGTTCAGTGATGGACATAAAAAAAGTGCCCAACTCAATGAGGCAGCACTTAAGCACTTAGAGCCTACTGATGTTGAACACGCTGCAAAGGTACAGCAAAAACGTGAGAAAGCCAAAGAAGCACTTGCAAATGTTGCAAAAACATACAAGAATACAACTGACAGCAAGGGCTTTATATCAGATTTAAGCAATAGTCTTGGTCTGACAAGAGGCAGCACTGGAAGTGGGTATGGCTCATTTGAAACGCCCAATGGCAAGGTGTTTACTATCAGAGTGAGCAACCATAACATCAACGCAGCAAATGTCGGTGATGAGCCTGTCGAAAGCATTGTTATCAAGACTAAACGAAGTCCTAACAGATTTCATGCAGAAGATGGGAAGTTTGCAAACGAGTATGTTTACTTCAAAGAGGATATTCGCAAAGCACCTGCGGGAACATTGAGTGCCATTGCAGAAAGTATTTCTGATTTGCTTGATACTGGCGAGTATCACGACAAGACAGGACTTGCAAAGGACAACCATAGTCCAGAGACCGACCCCGATGGGGGCATGAAGTTCCGCGATGGCGACAGTGTGGAGTACAACAAGGCAATGGCACGTGACATATACGAGCAGCGTGTGAGCCGTGGAATGTACCAGACGCAGGAGGCTCTGCAAGATAGTATGCTCGGTCTGAAAGAGGCTATGGACGCAATACTCAAAGCAGAGGGCAAAAAGGCTTACATAGAGGACGTAGCTGGATATGAGAACGCCTATCTTGGTGAAAATCGCCTTTCTTCTGTAAACCAAGCAGAGTGTACAGCATTTGCGCAGACATTGTTCAAACCTATGCTTGAGGAGGTGGCGAAACTTGCTGAGACAGCGGACGAGCGTGCTGAGTTGACTGACTATATGATGGCTAAGCACGGATTGGAGCGTAACGAGGTAATGGCACGCAGATCAGCCGAGAAGCAAGCTGGTGAGGAGTTTAGGATAGAGTTGCGCAAGGCTGAGCGAGCCGCAGCCATAGACCCACTCGATCAAGATGCGGCAGACACGCTTGACGATGTGAAGCAGCGCAAACACGACCGTGAGGAGGAGTTATACTTTGAGAACCGAGGACGCGACTATGCAGGACTTACCGCCTTGACAGGTACTGACAATGTTGTGGACGCGGAGAATGAGGCACAGCGCATGGTAACGGACTACGAGGGACGGCACGCCACAAACGACTTGTGGGACAAGGTGAACGCAGTGAACTATGCCACCTTGCTGAAAACCTACGAGAGCGGACTTATCAGCAAGGCCACATACAATGACATCAGCGGAATGTACAAGAACTACATACCGTTGCGTGGCTTTGACGACAAGACGAGTGACGAGGCGTATGCCTATCTTTCTGACAAGCACAGCGCATTCAACGCTCCCATCAAAACCGCCAAGGGACGCAAGAGCAAGGCCGACGACCCGTTTGCCAACATGGAGGCGATGGCCGAGAGCGCGATAATGCAGGGCAACCGCAATACATTAGTGAAGCAGAAATTCTTGAACTTCGCGCTAAACCACCCGAGCGACCTTGTGAGTGTGAGCGACTTGTGGCTGTGGCACAATGACGCGACTGACGAGTGGCAACCCATCAACTCGGGTGACCTGCAAGGCACGGAGCGCATTGAGGAGGACGACAGCCCTCGCGATGTGGAGCGCAAGATGCGTGACTTCGAGGACGCAATACGGCAAGCCGCATATAACGACCCCGCGCACTTCAAGAAACAGAAGGACAATCCCGAATTTCCGTACAGAGTCTTGGAGAGCCGCGACCTCAGACAGCACCAAGTGCTTGTGAAAAGAAACGGCAGGGACATCATCCTCACCATCAATGGCAACCCGAGAGCCGCGCAAGCGTTGAACGGACAGACCAACCCCGACAATGACACATCGGGCGCAATCGGTGCAATCCTGCGTGTGGGAGAAACCATAAACCGCCAGTTGTCCGCATTCTACACCACACGAAACCCCGACTTCGTGGTGTCGAACTTTGTAAGGGATGCGCTCTATGCCAACACAATGGTATGGGTAAAGGAAAGCCCAAACTACGCATGGCGTTTCCACAAGAACTTTGCCAAGGTGAACCCTGCCAAGATGAAGTCGCTCCTTGCCAAGTTGCGCAATGGCACACTTGACATGAACGATGATACGGAAAAGATGTTCCACCAGTTCATGATGAATGGCGGTGAGACAGGCTATGCCAACATCCGTGACATTGAGCAGCGCAAGAACGACATCAAGCGTGAGTTGAAGAAGAACAGCGGACAGATGCCAGTCAGAAAGGCTTGGGACTTGTTGGGTGAGCGTCTTGACGAGTACAACCGGGCAGTGGAGAACTGCGCACGTTTTGTCGCCTTTATGACCTCACGGCAGATGAAACGCTCCATTGACCGCAGCATCTATGATGCCAAGGAGATAAGCGTGAATTTCAACAAGAAAGGCAGTGGCGCAAAGTTCATGGGTGCGAATGGTCAGAAAAAGGTCGGCAATGTAGCCGCATTCACCTCGGGACTTGGCCGCAGTTTCTATGTGTTCTGGAATGCCGCCATACAAGGCACAACCAACTTCGGACGGCAAGCAAAGCGACACCCGAAGAAAGCGGTTGCAGGAGCCGCCACAATGTTCCTGCTCGGTGCATTGATGGCAGGAATTGGCGGTGATGATGGAGACGATGAGAACAAGAACGACTACTATAACTTGCCCGAATATGTGCGCAGGAGCAATATCGTATTCCGCACACCGGGCATGAAAGAGTCGTGGATAAGCATTCCTCTCCCTGTGGAATACAGAGCCATGTATGGCATGGGTGAGCTGATGGTGAGCGCGATGAGCGGCAAGGAACACTACACCGCAGGTGAACTTGCCAATCAAATTGCAAGTCAAGTGAGCCAGATGTTGCCTATCGACTTCATGGAGGGAGGCGGCAGCTTCAAGTCTTTCATTCCGAGTGCCGTCAAGCCTGTTGCGGAAGTAATGACCAACGAGGGATGGACTGGTATGCCGATATACAAGGACACTCCTTTCAACAAGGAAATGCCCGAATGGACTAAGGCGTACAAGAGTGCCAACAAATATTTGGTAGGACTCTCAAAGGCTCTGAACGAAGCCACTGGTGGCGATGCCTATACAAGCGGCAAGATTGACATAAACCCTGCGCAGGTGGAATACCTGCTGAACGGTGTCTTTGGCGGAGTATCGTCAACGGTTGACAAACTCACAAAGATGGGAGAAACCGTCTTTGGCGACCGAGAGTATGACCCTCGCAGTTTCCTGTTGCTGAACCGACTTGTCAAGAGTGGTGACGAGCGTACAGAGTACCGTGCAATCAACAACGAGTATTTCAGAATAAAGAACGAAAGCGAGCGGTTGCGCACCCGGTTGAACCACTACGAGAACGATACGGCAGACGGAGTGTTTGACTATGCCGACAAGATAGCATGGCTGAACAACTCGCCAGAGTACCGCATCTTGGAAACCTACGAGGAGTATTCGGGTGACATTGACGACATCAACGAGGAGTTGAAAGACCAGACTTTGAGGGACGATGAACGTAAGGAACTTGAAGCCGAACTCAATGAGAAGAAGAAAGAACTTGTGGATGCCGTGAATGAGATAAGGAACGGAAAGCAACAATAGTTAAACAATGAGGGACGGTGCAAGGGATTACCTTTGCATCGTCCCAAATTACACAATGAATATGGCAACAAAGAAACTACATAGAATGAGCCGTGTGATGCCGCAAAAGGAATTGGACAGCGTGAGCCATGCAAGGCGCACGATGGGCAATAACCGTGCCTTTGAGGTGTTGTGGCAAGCACAGCAGTATTGGCTTGCGATGGAGACATTCCGCAGAGACCGTGAGAGGAACAAAAACTACACCTACGGTAGACAGTGGGATGACTATGTATGCGTGAACGGCAAGATGATGAAGGAAGAGGAACTCATCAAGAAACAAGGCAACGTGCCGCTGAAGAACAACCTCATCAGACGCATGGTGCAAGCCGTGCTTGGCGTGTACCGCAGCCAAGCCAAAGAGCCGACCTGCACGGCAAGAGACAGAGACGAGCAACGGTATGGCGAAACCATGAGTACCGTGCTGCAATGCAACATGCAGCTGAACCGCATGACCGAGATAAACGCAAGGTGCATGGAAGAGTTCCTCATATCGGGATTTGTGGTGCAGCGGAAGTGGTACGGCTGGCGAGAAAACAAGCTGGACTGCTGGACGGACTATGTGCAGCCCAACAATTTCTTCATCGACAACAACATGAGGGACTTTAGAGGTTGGGATTGCAGTTGCTTGGGCGAGATACACGACATCTCGTTTGAGGACTTGTGCGGACGCTTTGCCCACAGCAAGGCCGACTACGACCGACTGGCCGAGATATACAAGTATGCCAAGGACAAATCGTATCTCAGTGCCATGTATGACAACTTCGGCTATCCCCTGCAAGGCTACTACGACTTCCTCGTGCCCTACGACCAGAGCCGATGCAGGGTAATTGAGGTGTGGCGCAAGGAAAGCAAGGAGAGAGTGCGCTGCCATGACGTGAACAACGGAGACGTGTTCAAGGTGGACATGGAGGACTTCAAGGAACTTGTGCTTGACGAGAATGAGAAGCGACTGCAACAGGCGCGAGAGTTGGGCATGAGCGAGGACGATGTGCCGCTTATCCGCTATGAGTGGTTCATGGACTCATACTGGTACTACTACATGCTCACCCCATTCGGAGACATACTTGAAGAGGGCGAGACACCCTACGAGCACAAGAGCCACCCCTATGTGTTCAAGGCATACCCATTCATAGACGGAGAGATACACTCGTTTGTGAGCAACGTGATAGACCAGCAGCGGTACACCAACCGCTTGATAACGATGTACGACTGGATAATGCGAGCGTCAGCCAAGGGTGTGCTGCTGTTCCCGGAAGAATGTCTGCCCAAGGGCATGTCGATGGAAGATGTTGCGGACGAGTGGGCAAGGTTCAACGGCATCATCATGATAAAGCAGCCCAAGGCAGGACAGGCACTGCCGCAGCAGATAGCCAACAACTGCACGCAGATAGGCATCTCGGAGTTGCTGAACATGCAGCTGAAGTTCTTCGAGGACATATCGGGCGTGAACGGAGCGTTGCAGGGCAAGCCCGGCTATTCGGGCATGTCAGCCAGTCTGTATAACCAACAGGCGCAGAACGCCACCACCTCGCTGCTTGACCTGCTCGACACGTTCTCGGCATTCATCAGAGACGGAGCGTACAAGGACGTGAAGAACATACAGCAGTTCTACGACACACCGCGCGTATTCAACATTGCAGGAAAGAACTCCACCATCGTGGAGTACGATCCACGGAAGATACGCGATGTGGAGTTTGACCTAAGCATTGTGGAAAGCACCGCCACGCCAGCCTACCGCGCCTTGACCAACGACATGCTCATGCAGTTGTGGCAAGCCAAGGCAATCAGTGTGGAGCAGTTGCTTGAACACGGAGATTTCCCATTTGCAGACGAGTTGCTGCAGAGCATCAAGTCGCAGAGGGAGCAGTTGGAGCAAGGGCAAGTGCCGGACGGAATGTCGCCAGAACTTGCACAGCAGGTTCAGCAGGGAGCGAACATGCAAGCCGTGAACCAGGCACAGCAGATGATGCAACCGACATAAAAAATAAGCCTCACTAAGCCTCCTTAGGCGACTAAGCCAAAGGGACGTTGTGGGGCTTTACTGATTCTATATGGAAGCCTCGGAGACGGGGCTTCTGTCTTTTCGGAGTGTGCGGTTTGTGATAGGCACAAATTCGGGCATCTCCATTTCGCGATAGCAGATGTGCAGACCGATGGCACGCGTCATAAGCAAGTCGTCATGCTTGCCGACAATAGCACCATACGCGCCATTCGGCTTGCGCTCATAAGTGTCGTACTCGTCAAGACACCGCTTATCGCGCTCGATATACAGACGCTCGCGAATGACCTTGACCAAGGTAGAGATAATCATCGGCTTGGTGGCCACATTCGTGTGGAAACCATACTTGCGAGGCGCACCCTCGCGTATCTCGTCCTCGGACTGCTTGCGAGCGTAGAGATTGGGATAGATGTCTGAAATCTGATTGAGGATATACTGCGACTGGTCGCCACCCTCCACCTGTCGCTCCTTGTCGTGCGTCTCCAAGGTGTTGGACTCGATGACCAACAGCGAGTCGTTGTAGAAAGCAGCAATCTGCGCGGCACGCCATGCGAGGCGGTCGATGTCGCAATGGCCGTACCACTGCGCCACGACAGACGGAGGCTCACTGCCGTCAATCATGCTCAGACGGTCGAACACCACGATGACAGACCAGTCCGCCTTGTTGGAGCGTCCGCCCACATCGACCACGGTAAGGTAGCGGTCGGTAACCTCGTAATCGTCAAACTTCTCGGGCATAGCCCAAATGGAAAGTAAGCCCTGCCTGTCCTCACGGAAACGGAGATTGGAAAGAGCCTCCTCGCCCTCGTCGGCATCGGCATAGACCTCGCCAACAAACTTAGGCTTGCGGCAATATGGCTCAAACTGCTTGACAAGATACTTGTCGAACACCATTGTACCTGCATGAACAAACGCCTCCACATCGTCAGACGGAAACTCCGCAGCCATCACCGCAAAGTCATTCTTACCAGCACGCTCGTATATATACCAATGGATAGCCTCCAGTGTAGCCCCCTTTTCCCACAACGACCACAGATAGCGTCCACTCTCCTCACGATTGGACGGAGTGTAGGCATTGTTGCGGTTCTCCCAAAGCCATTTGGCAAAGGCGCGTAGTTCTTCGGCAGAGTCGAAAGGACGCGAGTAATGCTCAATCTGAAACCAAGAAATAAAAAGTGCCTCAAACTGTGACTTGACAGTAGGGTCAGCAGCGGCCGTATATTCTGCATCAAAGTAAGTGCCAACACCATCGGCAGTACTTTCCATGACAATCATTGTGTAAGGTCGTGCAAGAATACCAGAGCAAGCGGAACGCACAATATCTTCGGGCGACTTGCCCTCCGTCTTTTTCCACAGACCTACCTCGGAAAGATGCACCAACGAGTAAGCACCGCCACGGCAACCGTTAGGACGCTCGGCAGTACCCACCTTAATCTTGCAGTCTCGTTGTGGCACACGGTACGTAGAACCCGACTTGCCGACACCGACCAACTTAGGCTCGTTCTCCGAATAGACCTCACCCAACTTGTGAAGAAATTCCACCGGGTGTTTCTTAATCATGAGGTCGAACATATCCTTGATTTCGTCCGATGCCGTGCCTTGGTGGGCGATGATGAGTGAGTTGAGACCTTTCTTGTGGAAGAACTGCAACCATGCCATGTAGAGCTGCACAGTCGTGGAGCCGCCCCACTGACGCGCTTTCAAGAGAATAAGACGGATAGGTAATCCTGCCTTTCGTTTCGCCTCAAAGCGCGACACGAGGATGCGCTGCGGATACCACAGACGAAAAAGCACGTCCTTTCCTGCATCCTTGTTGTGGATATAGACGAGCGTAGCCGTCCAAAAAGGAAAGTCGTGCTTGTAGCGCAAGCGTATGAGCGTGCGCGACACCTTGATGAAGTCATCGTCATTCGGCTCAACGTGCATCACGGACGAGAGAAACTTGTCGATAGAGCCAGCCTTGACCAACTTCTTGACAAGCGGAATATCCATCATCTCCACAGGCAACCACTGAACAGGAATGGCAAAGTCGGCAATGCTGACACGGACACGTTTACCAATAGACCCCTCACCAGTAACAGGGTCAAACTTGGCGAACATGATTTCATTGCGCCTGTCATTCTCCGCAAGCAGTGCGGCAATCTCTGTATCTATCGTATTGGTTGTCATACCATCCATTCTTTATGCGGTAAATAAACTCCCCGACCGTGCGAGGCGTGAGGTAGAACTTGGGCGCAGGTTGATTGACTATCTTCGTAACCAACTCATAGACCGACTTGTCGGGATAATCCTCACGCATGAGGAGGTATCTGCGGTAAATCTCCTCGAACATCTCACGCTTGTTGCTCCTCATTCGCGGCATGGGCTTTCCTGCCGCCATAGCGGAAATGACAATGGCCGCGCGCTCCTCGCTCACCCAGAAACGCGAAGCTGGAGAGTCGGCCACCAACTGAAAGATAACAGGCATGATGATGATGCTTGCCTCGGCAAGTCTGTCGCGGTACACCCTCATAAGGTCGGCATTGCGCTCCCTTGTAAAATCCAATATGCTGCCAAAGTATTTCATAAAAATCACGGTTCTGTTCTATACAAAGGTACTCAACGCAACTCACAAAAGTTAAAAGTCAGTCCACCTCTTATATGGCTATTTTTGCATACGAATATTACACAATCATAAGAAAGTTAAGATAATGGCTGAAAACAATGGAGTTAAGAGCAGACGCGACCAGCAGCTGGAGCGGCTGAGAAAGAAATACCCCGACAAGAAGTTCGAGGACGATGAGGAAATCTATGGTCAGATCTCCGATGATTACGACCAATACGAGCACGACCTTGACGGCTACAAGGGCAGGGAGAAAGCCATGTCCGACATGTTTGCCGCAGACCCGAGGAGTGCGCAGTTTCTTGCCGACATGCACAACGGCCAAGACCCTGTGCTCGGCCTTGTGAAGAATTTCGGAGTGGACATCAAGGACGTGCTTGACGACCCCGAGATGCAGGACAAGATAGCCGAGGCTAACAAGGAGTATGTGGAGCGTGTGGCCAAGTCGAAACAGCTCGATGAAGAGTATGAGAAGAACATGGACGCAACGCTTGAGACCCTGCGCCAGTTCCAAGAGGAGCGCGGCATGACAGACGAGCAGATAGACGAGGTGGCCAATGCTATGCTCACCGTTGTCAAGGACGGAGTGATGGGCAAGTTCTCACGCGAGACCTTGGAGCTGTTTGTGAATGCCATCAACCATGATGCCGATGTAGCCAACGCTGGCGAGGAGGGACGTGTGGCAGGACGAAACGACAAGATTGTGGAGGGACTGCGCAAGCGCGACAAGGGAGACGGCACAGCACCGCTCAACGGAAAGAACGGAGGCTCACCCACACAGCAGAAGAAGCAACAGAGCATATTTGACCTTGCTAATGAAGCGATGTAGCCCATGAAAGGAGAAGTCGTGAAGTTTCCCCCGGAGGGAAAGACGCTGCGCTCCACCAAGGGTAGCGCAGGACTTTGCACCCAATTGCCGGGCGCAATGGCATCAGTAAGCAATCTCGCGAGCGCGACAGGCGGTATAGCCCCCGGCAACCTCGCACAGACCGATAGCAAATAACATTATTCACAAACTAAAATTTCAAGACATGGACGGAGAAACCGTACAAGTAGGTGGTAAAAATCTCACCCCAACACCGGGCACAGCCGGTGTAGCAAGCCAAGTGTCGGGAGCACCCACTACCATCAGCGGAGTGGCAGATGCGACTGGCGGAGTCGGTCCGGGCAACCTCGTACAGAGCGACCTCGACCAGGAACTCTACAAGTTCAAGAGTGACGACACACCGCTTATGCAGCTCATGCTGAAAGCGAAGAAAGTAAAGGTGAATTCGCCCGAGGTGGAGCACTACATGATTGACGAGCCGCGCTCCAGCGTGACATCGACAACCAAGGTGACCGCAGGAACAGCCAAGCAGTTCATCCTGCCGTTGCTCTCCAACGATGCGGAAATTCCCAGACCTTACGGCACGCTGCTCGCCAAGGGCGTGGACGGCTATGCCGAGGACGGAACGACCAAGACACCGGGCAAAGACCTCATGCTGTTCGTGACAGGCCACGACCCTGCATCGGGCAACCCCATCTGCAGAGCCGTGAACGGTCCGAAGACCAACAGCACGGACGAGTATTGCACTACGCCCGAAATTCCGCAGGGCACAACATTCATCATCCTCTCCAACGCCCTCTACGAGACGCAGAAAGAGGTTGACCCCGACCTCATCGTTCCACAGGGACAGACGGTGTATCTTCAGAAGCGCGGCATGAACCAGATTGTATCTGACTACTACGAGGCGCAGAAGAAGAAAATTCCATTCGGCAAGGCTGTGATTGCAGAGGCCGCCATCACCAACTTCAAGGTGCGCGGCAACCGCACGCTCTACGCAGGACGCAAGGGCAAGTTCAAGGTGCAGACCGAAAAGGCAGGAGTGCAGTATGTGTACTGTACCGAGGGTGTGCGCTACCAAGTGAAGAAGGAAATCCAGCACACAGGCAAGTGGACGATTGAGGAAATCATCGCCTTGGCGAAGATGACCTTTACAGGCGAGGACGTGCCCAAGAGCGTGATAGCCCTTGCAGGCAAGAACTTCTTGGAGAACATCCAGTGCATCGACTACTCTAAGCACCCGGAAATTCAGATTTCGACCAAGACCAACCCTGTAGGCTGGGTAGTGACCAACTTCCACACCGTGTTCGGAGACATCGAGTTCAAGCACGACCCGACACTTGACCGCTTGAAGTGGAGCAACTCTGCGTTCATCGTTGCGCCCGACCGCCTCGTACACTACCAGTACTCGGCCGAGCACTCATCGAAAGACCGCATGGAGGGCGAGGAGGCAACACGCGAGTCGATGCTTGTGTGGGACGCACTCGCACTCAAAGGCTCGTGCCATATCTGGATCAACGGTGAGGGTGACAGCGAGAACACCAGCGCAACGCAAATCCACCTTTGGGACAGCGCGGAAGCACCCGAAAGCCCTGTTGAGGGTGGCGTGTACTATCTGTTGCAGGACTGCCCTGCCATCAACGCGGAAGCCGTGTGCGGCCAGATGTGGCAGTACAAGAGCGCAGCATGGGTGGAGTATGCAGGTGATGTGATGGCCACCGAGTAATCCGAAGTTTAATTAAACCAATCATCAACCAATAGAGGCGGATAGGTAGCAATGCCGTCCGCCTTTATTTATAATAATCAGACAACAAAAATGAAAAAGAAGAGAATAACCTACGGAGTGTACGGCATGATGGAATACCAAGCCATTATCAAGATAGGCAGAGCCACACTCAAAGTAATGTTCACGGACGGCTCCATTACCGCCATGGGACAGAACCCTGCACAGTACACGACAAGCGACTTCATCGTGCAGCACGCGATAGAGAACAGCAGCGATTTCAAGAAAGGCCGCATACATGTGGTGAGCACCATTGAGCTTGACGAGGAGCTGCATATTGAGCGCAACCCTGCCAAGCCGAGCACACGGACGGCAAAGGTTGCGGCAAAGGCTGTGATTGACAATAAGCCTACTGAAGCCTTTTCAAGCCATACTACGCCTGTGACGGAGGACGCTGACACCAAGGAAACGGCAGACGAGCCGACAGAGGAGGTAAACGCAGGTGTTGTAACACCAACGGACGAGGCAGATGCGGAAACTATCGAGGACGAGGTGGCTGACATCACAGAAGAGGAGGCCGAAGAGGACACCACAAGCGAAGAAACCGCAGCCGAGGACAATACGGCAGAGGGCAAGACCGAGGTGGAGTTCACCGACAACCAAGAGGCCAAGGACTACATCTTCAAGAACTTTGGCGTGAAGCCCGGCTCGATGCGCAACCGTGAGGACATCAAGGCCGTTGGCGCGACCTACGGAGTGAAAATCACGTTTGTCAACGAGAAGTAAGGAATGACGATATGGTGTACAAAATCGAAGTCGTGGAGCAAGATGTTCGCATCGCCATAGACGAGAACAAGACCAGTGAGCAGCTCATCAGCGATGAGGATATTGACACCTTGTCGTTGAATGAAGTGATACGCTCGAAGATAGAGGAAGCCGTGCGCAGGGTTGAGACCACAGCTCCCGTGTATCTCTTGGAAGAGGGACACGAGTTTGGCGAGGCCGTGTATTGGGAGGACAACGGCAGCGGTTGGGTGCTGCTCCCCGATGACTTCATGCGGTTGATAGCATTCCGCATGAGCGACTGGGAGCGCACTTGCTACAATGCCATTTCGGTGGACGACCCACTCTATGACCTGCAATCGTCAAGATACAAGGGCGTGAGAGGCAGCGTGCAGAAACCAGTGTGCGCGGTGGTGAACCGAGCCGAGGGCAAGGCGTTGGAGTTCTTCAGCTGCAACAGCGAGGACGCTTACGTCAAGCGAGCCACCTACATACCCTATCCCAAGATAGACGATGAGGACGGCATCGACATCTCCGAGCGTTGTTACACAGCCGTAGTCTATACCACGGCAGCATTAGTACTAACCGCCTTTGGCGCGACCGTCAAAGCAGAGCAGTTGAACGCCTTGGCAAAATCAATAATGGAATGAGTTCAATACCAACAAAACAGATAGACGGTGATGTGGCCGTAGGCCGCAACGTCAGCATGGGCGGTTCGGGTACGGTGCGTGGCTCCATGACCGTAGGCCACAACCTGACGGTTGAGGGTTGGCTTGAAGCCAAGAACATCAAGGGACCGAACAAAGGTCTGTTCAAGACCGCAGCGCAACTGCGCGAGGCATACCCCAACCCACACGAGGGTTGGTGGGCACTGGTGACCGTGGAGGGCAGCGCATCATCAGACCACTTGGGACAGCTCTATGTGGCAGACGGCGGCACATGGGTGGCGCAGGTGGACAGCAGCGGAAATCCATTGCTGAAAGGCAACCCCACCGTGGACAGCACAGAGTATATGGAGGCCGTGGAGGAAATGACTGCAGACCTCGAAGCCGTGAAAGTAGATGTGAACCAAAACAAGGAGGACATCAAGAGCCTGCGCAGCACGCAGACCTCGCACACGGACAGCCTTAACACCCTCAACTCGCAGATGGGAACGGCACAGACCGACATTGCTAATCTGAAGAAAACCGTCAGCGACAACAAGAGCGAGCTGGCAAACAGCATCAGCGGTGTGCAGAAAGACCTCACCGCATTCAAGAACACCAAGGGAACTGCAGATGGACTTGCACCTTTGGACGAGAACGGACAAGTACCCTCGCAGTATCTGCCTGGATATGTGGACGATGCGCTGGAGTTTGGCGGCATCGTATCGGGCATTACCGCGCAATACCAGTCAATCAGCAAATCTTCAACGGACGAGAATTGCAGCGTAGTGTACAACAAAGACTCCGACACGTTTGTATTGTGCTACTCGCAGCCCTCAGAGTCAGACTTTGACCTGCGTCCGACCGTTACCTATTATAATAATTGGTTGGACGGAGACCTCTTTGGTGATGGGGCGATGCAGGGACGCAAGCCCCACAGCGGCAAAATCTTCATGGACGTAACCACCAACAAGACTTACCGTTGGGGTGGTACGAAATTGGTCGTAATCGGTTCGGACTTGGCACTCGGTCATAAAAGCGGCACGGCATTCCCCGGTGACGAGGGAGCGGAGTTGCAGGAGCGCATGAGCGAGGCAGAGAGCACGGCAACCATCAGCCGACAACTGATAGACGAGAACAGCGCGGAGTTGCTGAACCGCAACACAATCAACGCCAATGTGCTGTTGTCGTTGGGCGACCGTGAAGTGTCGTTCTCCGTGGTGCTTGAAAAAATCTTCGATTTGAAGAACAAAGCAAGATACATGAAACCCGGTATCGTGCTGTCGTTTCTTTCGGAGACAGGCATACAAAACAAGCAGTGGACGAACTACGGCAAGGAAACCGAGACCGACTGGAAAAACGAAGCCAACTGGACAGACTTCGGCTCGAACGGCAGTGCCATAGGCAACACGGTGAACGTGAACGACATCTGCGAGGACACCGAGTACACCCTTTCGACCGCCATCAAAGCTGTGCAGGACAAGGAGAAAGAAAGCGGACTATCGTATATGAAGAGCGGTGTCGTGCTGACCTATAAGACAGCCGATGTGACCAGCAACGGCTCGCCCAAGTGGGAAGCCTACCAGTTCACACGCACCGTGGACGACATCAACCCGGCAGACTTGAAACCTTGGGTGGAGTTCGGAGGAGGCGGCAACAATGCCGTGCCGACCTCGGACACCCCCGAAAAGGACGGCAAGGAGGCATTCTCCACAGGAGGTGCATACGCCAACATACCCACCACACTGCACATTGACACCGAGACGCAGGGCGTGGTGAAGCTGCAACTGCAGAATGCCGGGCAGGAAGCCGTGGGCGACGAGGTGCAGTTTGCCGTAGGCGGAGGAGGCGGAGAAAGCACAGGTACGATTGTGAGCATACAATTCGAGCAGAGTCCGCTGTATGCCAAGGCTGGCGGCAGCGTGGTGATGAAAGCTGCTGTACGAAGCGTTACCACACAAGGCAGCCAAGAACTGAGCAACATGATAGAAAAGGTGCTGCTCAAAGATCGCGACACCGGGCAGACCTTGGAGACATTCATGTTCAACAGAGCGTCATCGGCAAGCGGAGACACCTACGACTTCGAAATGGACGTGAGCAGCTACTTCGTAACCGCCACCACCAAGCGTTTCCAACTTATCGCCTATGATGATGCAGGAAACACAGGCAGCAGGAACATCAACGTGAGCGGTGTAGATGTTACCATCAGCAGTGTGCAGACCCTCAACTACACGGCAAGCACCGCCCTTGCCGCAGGAGGAGCCGCCAAGAGCATACCGATGTACAAGTTTGCCAACAACGCATCGGACAAAGGCATCAAGGTAGTAACCGAGATATACATAAACGGAGAGTGGCAGACACTCGGCACAAGCGTAGTTCTCGACACCTACTCGCACTCCATCACCATAGACCCGAAGAGCTGCTTGGGCGAGACACTGACACATGGCGCATACCCCCTGCGCATACACGGAGAAGATGTAGGTTCGGGCGTGGTGGGCAACTACCTCCACACTGCCGTCATGGTGGTGGAGAGCGGCAACAACACCCCGATAGTGGGCATGCGCTGGTACACCGAGCAGCTGCAAGGCAAGAGAAAACTCTATGAGAACATCGAGGTGGACTATGCCGTGTATGCAGCCGACACGGACGAGCCGCAAGCCGTGGTGTGGTATGACGGAGCGCAGGAGACCACCACTGTGGCCTACCGGGGACAGACCAACACGTTCACCAAGCAAGTGCAGGAGAGCGTGCATGACGGCACAAAGAGCGTGTCGGTGAAAGTGACGTGCGGAGACAGCGCATCAGAAACCGCCACATTCATTGTTGATGGCTCGCTTGTAGATGTGGAGGAAGTGACTACCATGCGCGAGTTCAACATCACGATGGACTCACGCAGCAACGGAGAGACCGACAAGACCATCAAGGACGGAGGAGTGGAAATCACCGTTGAGAACTGCAACTGGTCGAGCAACGGATTTGTCAAGGACACCTACGGCACGCCCACCTACGGCACGGAGAACGACAAGGGACGCATGGCACTCCGCATAGCCGAGGACATGAAAGCCGTGTGCTCGTTCAAGCCATTCGCCAACACCAGCATCGAACAGAACGGCATGGCACTGAGTTTCACGGTAAAGGTGAAAAATGTGGAAGACCGCACGGCACGCATCATCGACTGCCTGGGCGACAACCAGCTCGGCTTCTACTTGACAGGCGAGAAACTCGTGTTCACCTGTGATGGAGCAACCGCAGCCAACCCCGATGACTTGGGCGCACAGCAGACAGCCGTAGCCCTGTATGCCACTGACAAGGAGACACGTTTCGACATTGTGATAGAGCCGACCAGCATAGCCCCATACAGCGGCATAGGCTCCATCAAGATATATGTGAACGGAGACGAGGCCGCAGCCACCTATTACAATGCCGGGAAGTTTGCCCACAACGACATGCAGATAAAGTTTGACGGCACGAAAGCCGACATCTACCTGTACCGTGCCATCGGCTGGGCCACCTACTACAACTACCGACAGGCATTCAACAACTACTTGGTGGGACAGAAAGACACCGCAGCCATGCTGACGGAGTACGAGAAGAACCAAGTGATGGCCTCGCAGACCGCAGAGGGAACAACCAAGGACAGGCCGACCATGCAAGCGTGCATGAACGCAGGACTATGCTGCGTGACCCTGCTGAAGAATGCCGACACCCCCGACATCGAGCAGAGCTACCCCGGCTACCTCGACAAGCTGGACGGAGACAAAAAGACCAAGGCATACTTTGACTGGGTAATCCGTTTCCCCGACAGGCCATGGCAGGACTGCAAGGTGTACAACGTGCCGACCACAAACCAAGGCACGACCTCATCGCTGCGGCCCGTGAAGAACAAGAAAGGCAAGTTCAAAGGCTGCAAGATAGAGATGCTCCACACAGAGGAGGACTTCAAGAACGACCCAGTGGCACTGGCCAAGTTCCAAAAGGCCAAGAAGATGGCCGCGAAGAGCCAAGTGCAGGTGATAGACGGAGGCTTGTGGGTAAAGACCATCACCATCAAGGTGGACTACTCCGACTCGACAGGCGCGAACAACGGAGCGACCATGGAGCTGATGAACAAGACCCAGCGAGCCATGGGAGCGGACTACATGACCCCAGCGCAGAATGCCTACAACGGAGGCGACACGATGAACACCAGCATCGACAGCGTGACGTGCGCCCTATTCCGCACCGACCAGCAGAGCGTGGACGCGACCAACGAGACCTACGCCTACTTCCATGCCAAGGCCAACTTCAACGTGGACAAGGGCAACCCATCGTTCTTCGGCTTCGAGAAAGTGAGCGGCTACAACAGCGACTGCTTGAACTATGGCGACTTTGTGGAACTCGTGGCCGAGAAAAACCAAGACCTCAACATCTTCAAGGTGCAGACCTTGGCGAAGAGCGAAGAGCTGATAGCCTCGAACATCTACATGCTGAGCGAAAACTGCGGAGAGAAGCACATCTTCTTGGAGAATGACGGCACAGGCACGATGCAGGAGACCACCGCCACAGCCGACCCCACGGAAGTGGACAAGAGCCTTGCCGAGGTGCTGGCAGACGATGTGAACAACTACGACTGGGGAACGGTGTACCTGACGAACGACTACAAGTATGTGAAATACAGCGGAGGCAAGTGGAAAGACACCACAGGCAAGATGCAGTATGACACGAGCACCAAGAAATGGGGCGTGACAGGCAGGGTGCTGAACCCGGTAGAGTGCTTTGAGTACTTGAAATACGACTCGTTCTGTTGGCTGCAAGGCGTGAACAGCGTGGACGACCTCATGCGCATAGACCAATCGACAGGCGAACCCGTGTGGCTCGGCTACTACGAGAGCCGATACCCCGACGATGACGACTTGAACGACCTCTACGCCAAGGGAAAGAAAGTGCCGTACAACCTATACAAGTGGCTGCTATGGACACAGCAATGCTCGCAAGACCGTACCGAGGCAGACGGAAACATCACCCTGCACGGCAAGAGCGTGGCAGGAACAAAGGAGAACCGATTGAAAAAGTTCTGCGAGGAACTCTACCTTTATGCCAACGTTCGTTCTACGGGTTGTTACATTATAGGTACTGATTATGTGCTTGCTGTTGACCAACGAAGCAAGAACATGATGATTTCGTTCTATCTTGACATCAACGGCAGCATACGCGCCTACTTCAACCATTGGTATGACGGAGACTGTTGTTGGCTTGCTGACAATGACTGCGGTATTACTGTGCCATGGGATTTGGACAGCGTGACAGACACTAAGCATTATTACCAAGGTTGGAATTCTGTAATGTTCAAGCAAGGTTATGCAGCTGACAAGTTCTGGCTTGAAGATGAGGGCAAGACCACCATCACGCTGCACGACATAGCGGGCGATATGCGCAGCGCGGAGGCAGACGGCATCAAGATATTCTCCGCAGACGGCTGCAAGAAACTCTGGATCACCGACCGCATAGCGAAGTGGGCGAAGATAACCAGCTCGTTTGACGGAGAGCGCAAGTACATCGAGAACTCCAAGGCAGGTGCAAACTACTACTATGCCGTACACGGATTGCGATATGAGGACTTGCCCGTGACGTTTGAGAAACGCTTTGCCTACCGTGACGGCTACTACCAAGTGGGCGAGCTGTACACTAATCCGTTCAAGATGCGTGCCGTGGGTACGGACATCAGCATCAAGATAACGGCAGTGCAGGACGGCTTCTTCGGATTAGGAGTGGACCGTGCGGACGCTTGTGTGGACAGCTGCTATCTGAAAGCAGGAGAAAGCTACACGCTGAAGAGCGGCATGACCGCCACAGGCGCAGGAACGATGCTCTACGTGTTCGGAGCGACACGCCTTGCCAGTCTTGACATCAGCGGCTGCACCCCGAAAGCCGAGGGTTGGGACATCTCGAACTGCACGATGCTGCAAGAACTGATACTTGGCGGAGCGGACTACACGCCAGCCGAGGAAAGCGGAGCAATCACGCAGCTCAACATGGGCAACAAGAGTTTCCTCAGACGCATAGACGCACGCAACACCAAGGTAACAAGCATCATCGCCTCGTACTGCCCGAGACTGAAAGAGGTGTTGGCGAGCGGTTCGCAACTGTCGAGCATAGACCTTGCCGAGACAGCCCCGATAGAGACCCTTGAACTGCCAGCCACCATGACCACGCTCTACTTCAAGAACCTGCCCAAGCTGACCTATCCTGGCGGACTGACCATAGCAGGAATGACGAACGTGAAGAAAATGTTCCTTGACGAGTGTCCGCACATCGACACCATGACCCTGCTGCGGCAGATAACCACGGCAGGACAGCTGAAGAGCGTGCGCATACCGGGCGTGAACGCCACCGCCAGCGTGGAGATGCTGCGCGGCATCATGCAGAGCGAAGCCGTGGGCATAGACGCGAACGGCAGCACCTACGATGAGACCGGGCAGTGCAGCGGCATCATCGGCCGATGGATACTGACAGAACTTGTGGAGGACAGCGAGGTGGAGGCATTGCAGAAATACTTCCCGAAACTGACCGTCATCAACTCGCAGTTCTCGGTGGTGAAGATAGACGACATCGTGAGCGGAGACTTCTGTGAGCGATACAGCAACCCCGAAAACAAGACAGGTTCGGACTACGACAAGACCTTTGTGGCGAGCGGACACACACTGAAGATATTGCAGGAGACCCACGCCTACAAGTGTACCTACAACTCCAAACTCAAACAGATGGAGGGCGTGCAACTGAGCGACAGCGACTTCAACTATCTTGCCACAGGCGAGAGTTTCGATGTGGGCGATAGCGCAGGAGAGGGCTTTGACATCTTCCACCATCTGCCCCACCACTGGTACAAGGGCGTGAACGACTACAAGAACCAACAGAAGTACATCGTCTATTCGACCACGGAGAACGAGCCGCTATCCACCGTGAACAACAAGCGCGAGGCCATGCTATCGGCACTGCTCTATGCGGAGAACACAGGCGTGTATGCTGACGAGGCAGAGGTAGGCACGGTGATAGACGAGAACATCATCACCACCGCTGCCAACGTGAACGCCTACCGCATGGACGTGGAGGGCATGAAGCAGGTGAGATGGCCGGGACTGAACCACGCAAGGCTCGGAGCCGTGTTCACGGACGAGAACGGACAGATAGTAGGCAAGTTCAACATGATGGTGAGCCACACCTACTTCGACTTCTCGATAGGCAACTACGTGTTCTGCGATGTGCCTGGCGGAGCGAAGTGGATGTACTTCACCTCGTACCGCGACATAGAGGACAGCCTGTGTCTTGCCGTTGATAGCGAGCATATAGAGGCCATAGAACCCGAATGGACGGAGCACACCGTTGGCGAGAACGACAGCCTCTTGGGAACATACCCCATCACCATAGACGGACTGAAACGACCAAGGAGCATATCGGGCGCGGTGCGCTCACGCAAGGGAGACGGCACTTCGCAGACCTCGGCAGAATGGGCATACGACACTGACGGCAACCCGACAGAGACACCGACCGGGACGATACACTACACGGCAAAGGACTTCCAAAACAGTGCGCACATGCGCGGAGAGGGCTACCAGCTCCAAGACTACGAGCAGCACAAGGAAATCAGCAACCTGTGGTGGGCGACCCACGGCACGACCAACGAGCAGTCTGTTGTTGGCAATGGCGCACACGATGCCACGCTGAACAGCCTCGACAACATAGGTATGGCCGACACCTCGTATGTGGGCAACGCAATGAACTCCATCATGGGACTCAAACACTATGTGGGCTGCGACTCGGAATGGATGGACTACATAGCAGGAAACGTGCAGAGCTACGAGACGTTCTACAAGAACCGCTGTGTGGAGACCAACGATGACCCCATAGACTACAAATTCCACATCTATGACCCGGTGAAGAAAACCGAGCGTGTGGTGCAGAGTGTGAACTCTAACGGCAACTGCGTTGTGAGAGTGGTGCATGGAGCGAAGTGCGACATCTTGCCAAGCAAGGTGCATCAGACCGACACGAGCAAGTACACCACCCACTATGCGGCAGGTTTGTGGTTTCCCGGCAGCAGAGGCCGCTGTGTTCTGCGGTCTGGCAACAACTCGAATGCGTACAGCGGTCTCGCCTATGCGAACGCGAACTACGCTTCTTCGTACTCGAACACGAGCTGCGGTGGGCGGCTGGCCTTCCGCGGCAAATTCGTAATAGTCGGATAAAGCGGCAAGCGCAGCCACGAAAAAAGCGTCAGAGGGAGAGCCGACGATAGGAGGCTGCTCCCTCTCCCTGCTTTCTCGCGTAAGCGAGTTTTTTATGAGTGATGCAAAATAATTGCAAAAGTTGTAGGATATATCAACTTTAAGTATTACCTTTGCAGCATGAATTCAGAGAGGAAGATATTACTTTACAAAGACTACTTCCTCACGTTCTACCGCTCTTTGGAAATGGGCGCACAGAAGAAGATAGACTATGTGCTTGATGTGCTGAAGATGCAGGAGAGAGTGAGTGAGAAATTTGTGAAGTTCATCAAGGACGGACTCTATGAGATTAGAGCCAGTTACAATGGGAATATATACCGTGCATTCTTCATCTTTGATGAGGGCAACATCGTGATGCTGTTCAACGGCTTTCAGAAGAAAACCCAAAAGACGCCCTCAAAGGAGATAGAGAAAGCACTTGAACTTAAAAAGGAATATTATGCAGCAAAGAAATGACATTAGCAGTTTCGATGCCATTCTTGATGCCAAGTATGGCGCAGTAGGAACTGCAGAAAGAGAAGCGTTCAGAAAGGAGGCAACCAACTATTGTGTAGGTCAGATAATCCTTGACGCAAGAAAGCAAGAGCACATGACGCAATCAGACCTTGCCAAGAAAGTGGGAACAGACAAAACCTATATCTCACGCATAGAGAAAGGCGTGATAGAGCCGGGTGTCGGCATGTTCTTCCGCATCATTGATGCGCTTGGTCTGAAAGTGGACATAGTGCGTCCGATTATGTAAGCAAAGGAACAAAAGGCAGAAAATCCCACGCGCCGCTGTGTTCTGCGGTCTGGCAACAACTCGAATGCGAACAGCGGTCTCGCCTATGCGAACGCGAACAACGCTTCTTCGAACTCGAACACGAACTACGGTGGGCGGCTGAAATTCTCTTGGTTAAGTTTAATCGGAGGTCTCTGACGTGGCACGAGGATTGCCACAAACATACTCCGAGGGATTAGAGCCTCGGCAACAGCATATAAATATGGAAAGCCGGAACACGACATTAACCACATGTGGGGAGTGCGCAAGTATCTCCCCACAGGACAGGAAGGCTGTCAATACATTGGAAGAACTATTGGGGCAGGTAGAAGAAAAGACTTCTATCTGTTTTCCGTTATTAGACCTTATCCCCGAAATCATAGCGGACGAGAACATGGAACGCTCGTTCAAGCGCGTCATGTCGAACCTGCACAACGCAGATACTCGCAACGGCCTACGGTGGAGGGAGAATATTGTTATAGACGGAGTGGAATGCACGCCACGCATGGTGCGCTACATGAAACGCAAGGCGGACATCATCGCCATGCTAAAGGCACAGATAGCCAACGGCACATTCCGCATCAAGCACCTTAAATCGTTTGAGACGGCAGACGGCCCGAAGATAAGAACCGTGCAAGCACCGTCCGTCATAGAGCGTGTGGGCAGCAACGCCATCATGGAGATAGTGGAAAAACACCTTGCGCCCATACTGATAGAGAACACCGCAGCCTCGATAGAGGGAAGAGGGCCACACGGATTGTATCACAAGATGCAGGAGGCAAGGCGGAACAATCCGAAACTCATATACTACTATCAAAGCGACTACAAAGGTTACTACGACCACATACTGCATGACCGACTGATAGAGATAATAAAACGCTACATTGCCGACCCAGTGCTGCTGCCCATACTCATAGACTTTGTAAAGGCTCTGCACCCGAATGACAACGTAGGCATCAGCAAGGGACTACGCTCCTCGCAGTTTTTCGGCAACCTGTACCACAACGACATAGACCATGCCATGATAGAGGAATGTGGAAAAGACAACTACAACCGCTTTTGTGACGACATATACATACTTGGAGACAACAAGAAAGAGTTGTGGAAACACAGGGACACCCTGCATAGACTATGCAAACCCTACAATCTGATAATAAAGCCGAGTGAGAAAGTTGCACCCATCAGTGCAGGAATGGACGCACTCGGCTTTGTTGATTATGGGGACTACTCCCTGCTGAGAAAGCGTACCAAGGTGAACGCTGCACGGAAACTCGCCAAGATAAAGTCGCGCAAGAGGCGGCAACAGATAATAGGGTCATTCAAGGGAATGGCTTGCCACGCAGATTGTAAACATCTATATTATACATTAACAGGTAAACACATGAAGAAGTTTTCAGAAATGGGCGTAACCTATACACCTGCTGACGGCAAGAAACGCTTTCCCGGCAAGGTGACACGCCTCGGTGACATCGTGAACATACCGATAGAAATTCACGACTTTGAGACAGGCATAGACACAAAAGAGGGCGAAGACCGCTATTTGGTGTCATTCCGCAATCCAGCCAACTCGGAATGGGGCAAGTTCTTCACCGCCTCGTTGGAGATGAAAGGCATACTTGACCAGATAAGCGACATAGAGGACGGCTTTCCATTCGAGACCATCATCAAGTGTGAGGTGTTTGACGGCAGCAAGCGCAAGTATAACTTCACTTAATGGCAGCTCACTAAAGATAAAAGGCGATGTGCGGTGTGTCGGTGTATCTTTGCAGCGTAACAAATTCATAACGACATGGAGAAGATATACGGCACAACCCAACGGCAAGATGGACTGCAACGCATAGGCAAGAACAAATGGCTGCTCTACTTCGGCTATTACGAGACCGAGGACGGCAACTATGAATACCGCCACACGTTCAGCCGCAAGCCCACGATGGACGAGATAAAGCAGCTTGTCAGAGACACGATAGACGCAGAGACCAAGGACAAGATTGTGAACCGCTTTGAGTATGACGGCATCAAGGTATGGCTGTCGGACGAGAAGCAGCGCAACTACGCATCTTTGGAAAACAACGAGAGCATAGCCTATCCGCTCACGCTGAAACTCAACGAGGAGGCGGACGCAACGCCAGTGTACTACACCTTTGAGACAAGAGAGGACTTCATCAAGTTCAGCAAGGAGGCATCAGCCTACATTCTCAACGCCATCATGGACGGTTGGAAAGAAAAAGACAACATAGACTGGAGCGTGTTTGACCTCCAGTAAGGGAAACGAGAACCTATCAGAGGGACGCAGGAGCAATCTTGTGTCCCTTTTTTAGTGTGCCACAACAGATAAAAGGGAAAGAACCATGCCTGTAAGTAAATTTGCCATGAACTAAATTCTTATTGACATGAAGAAGATTATCAAATGGCTCGGAGCGAGCAACCGATACAAGCACTTTGTTGGCGGTGTGGTGATAGGACTTGGAGCGAACAGCACCTATTGCGCAGCGTATGCAGGAGTGGGCGTAGCCGCAGCCTTGGAACTCAAAGATGAGTTGTGGGGCGGCAAGTGGGATTGGATAGACTTCGGCTGCACGGTGGCAGGAGTAGTTGTAGGACGCTTAATAAGATGGGCAGTATGGCAGTAGTATTCAAACTTTGGAAGTTCGCGGCCATGGCCGTGGGCGGCATGGTAGGCTGGCTTGTGGCAGAATTCAGACCGACATTCCCCTTGATAGCGGTAGCCATCATCTTTATATTGTATGACGCATACACCGCTTTCAAGCTCGACAAGCGCGTACACGCAGCCTATCCCGAAAAGACCGACAGGAAGAAAGCAAAGTTTACCTCATTCGCTTTTGGCAAGGTGGTGAAACAGACCATACCCAAGCGGTTGTGGCTGATAGTGCTGGCATACTTGGCGGAGCATTGGGTGTTCATACACATGCAAGTGCCGTTGTCGTATATCCTTACAGGCGTGATATGCTTTGAACAGGCATGGTCGATACTGGAGAACGAGAGCAGCTGCCGACCAGAGGCAGAGCACCGCTTTTGGAAAGCATTGCAGCAAGTGATGGTGGACAAGACGGCAAGACACTTTGACGTGAACCTTAACAAACTAAAAGAAGAGAAAGATGATAGTGTTGATTGACAACGGCCACGGTGAGAACACACCGGGCAAGTGCAGCCCCGACAAGCGGTTGCGCGAATACAAGAAAGCGAGAGAGATAGCACGCAGGTTGGTGAACACCCTACTGAGCAACGGAGTGGAGGCACACCTGCTCGTACCCGAAGAGACCGATGTGTCGCTTGCCGAGCGATGCAAGCGAGCCAACAAGTACTGCGACAAGTACGGAGCGAAGAACGTGCTCCTCGTGTCGATACACCACAATGCCGCAGGAGCTGACGGCCAGTGGAAGAGCGCAGGAGGCTGGTGCGTATATACCTCGCCCGGCCAGACGAGTGCCGACCTGCTTGCCACCGACCTGTGGAACGCAGCCGAGGAAAGCCTGAAAGACTACATCGGCAGCTTTGACGTGCACAAGGCCAAGGGCGACTACGACAGCAAGCAGAAACCCATGCGTGCCGACTGGAGCGACAAAGACCCCGACTATGAGGCACGCTTCTACATACTGCTGCATACCAAGTGCGCAGCCGTGCTGACGGAGAACCTCTTCCAAGACAACAAGGCAGACGTGGAATATCTGTTGAGCGAGGAGGGCGTGCGGAGCATCGTGCAGTTGCACTACAAAGGCATTACGGACTACATCAAACACACGAAAGCATGAAACACGCATTGAGTTTTGTAGGAGGCGTGTTGCTCACGCTCCTGCTTGTGGCACTGCTCTACCCCGAACCCAAGGCAGGGAACGGCCACAACATCGTGATCCAAACCGACACCATCATAAAGCGCGACACGGTAAGAGACGTGCCGGGAGAACCTAAGTACACCAGCGAGCAGCCAGTCGGAACTGCCGAGGTGAGAGTGCCAACGGACTGCATCAAGATGGGCGATGCAGCACTGCCACCCATCAGAGCCGACACCGACACGGCAAAGGGTTATGCAAAAGGCATTGCCGCCAACGGTTCGGACAGCGCGACAATAGAGCTGCCCATCATGCAGAGCGTGTATGAGAGCGCGGACTACAAGGCATACGTCAGTGGCGTACACGCACGGCTCGACAGCATCTTTGTGTATCCGCTGCATGAGGTGGTAACCATCAAGGAGAAGCAGCCCCCTAAGCGGTGGCACATAGGCATAACGACCGGGTACGGCATAGGCACGAAAGGAATGCAGCCGTATGTGGGCATAGGATTAACTTATTCAATCATTTCATTCTGATGGAGACGATAACCATACAAGTATTCAAGGACGATGTGTATGAGGAAGTGGCAAAAGCCACGGACTACACAGGTGCGAAACTCATAGACGGAGACGAGAAAGCGCGAGACCGCATACTCGCCACCGACAACGAGCTGAGCGACCTTGGCAGATTTTGGGAAGAGTCGGTGCTTGCCACCAACGAGCGACTGAAAGAAATGCTTGTGTCGGGAACGACCAAAGATGTACAGGTGTCCACCGATATATGGGGTACAAAGGATTTGGCACAACCTAACATAGGTCTGCCAATCAAGCCTGTCATCATGAGGACCGCATACGAAGCAGTGCTGGAAGTGAGCAAGTCGTTTGACAAGGAACTGACAAGCAATGTGCAGTCAGCCCTGCGCAACTTCTTCATCACATCAATCATCGGCCAATGGTTCAAGTTGGCCAATAAGGGCGAGGCCACCGACTACTTCAACCAAGCAGGAGAAATGATGGACGGAGCGGAACGACTGCTGTACAGCAGGAAGAAACCGACACGCCCAAGTGATTAACCAACAAAAAGAAACAGAATATGTCAGAAACATTAGGTGCAAAGAAAGAGGTAACAGCAACCATCAAGATAGACTGGCTGCTGTACGACATCATGAACGAGACCTTTCTTCGCGGACGCACGATACAGAACAAGGAGAACCACAAGGAAGTGGCCAGCATGTTCGCCTCGGAGGACGAGGAGAACCGCGAGAAGATACTGCGCTCTATCAAGAAAGGCTTTGCCGAGGTAAAGACCGAACTTGCTGAATACCTTGATGAGGATGGTACATCGACCGACAACAGCCACTATGACGGCAGCGACGACCTGTTGCTGAAACTCCAGATGCCAAGCAACTTCAATGAGGCCGCCACGACAGGCGTTGGCGAGGCCATACACGACTATCTGAAGAACACCGCCATTGCGGAGTGGTACATGGTGACAAACAAGGCAGACGCGGAGCAGTATGTGGCACTCGCACAGAAGAGCCTTGTGAGCATACAGCAAGCCGTGAGCAAGCGGAGCCGCCCGAAGCGTCCTGCGGACTAAGGAGGAGAAGCCTATGAGTTGCTGTGTGGAAAATGACGGAGGGACACTAAAAGTAACCCTCACATTCAAGCGCGACCAACTGCTGTACGACATCAAGAACTACGCCTATGTGGAGAGCCATGTGATGCCAGCCGAGACGGAACACGCCAAGCACATGGTGGCCGATGTGGGCGAGGACGGCAATGTGGACCGCATGACAAGGGTGATAGACTTGGGCGTGTCGATGTGCCGTGAGCTGCTCTATCCGTGGGCGAAGAAAGAGATAGAGAACACGGACTTTGACGACACGCTGAAAGAGCGGCAACAGTATGTAATCGTGATGAACGTGCCGACCACATTCTCGCAGACCACGCTCACATTGGTGGAGAGGCTGATACACGAATACTTAGTGTGCAGAGGTGTGGCCGACTGGCTAAGCATCACGAACCCTGCCAAGAGCGAGACATGGCTTGCCAAGGCAGCGGAGGCCGAGACAGAGATAAGAACCGCCATTCAGAGCCGCTTGGCACGGACACGCATCAAGCAGCACTGGATAGAATAAGAAAGACAAGAGCCGAGGTGCATCACGCATCCCGGCTCTTTAAGTGTTACCTAAAAAACAATCTTGACCTAAAAACTAACCTAATAATATCTTGATAAGCCTTGCTGTGCCTCACTAAGCCTTTCTAAGCCGTGGGGACGGTTGTCAGCGTGGCTGGTTGTTCTGTCGTGGAGTGAACTGCACGGACGCACCGAAGATATTTTCATCGGCATTGAGGGTGGCGACACCTGCAATGCGGAAATACTTGTAGGGTGATCCACGAAAACCGCGCAGATAGTGGTCTTTGCTTGACCATACCAAATGCCAGTTGACCAAATCGCGCGAGCCATACAGAGCCGTGGCGACATTGCCTTTGCAGAAGAAACCACGCTGAATGATGCAGTCGATGGTTTTGAGGACATTGGCCGCTTCGAGTTTGAGAGGGCGCGTAGTGTAGAGGCACTTGACAGCCTCCGCCTTTGGCACGGAGAAGTTGAGGACGGCATTGTCTGCGTCCACCGCCAGCGCATCGGGATAGGAGTTGAGGTGCGAGGCAATGCGAGAGAATATCATGCCCCACTGCTGCGTCTTGAGCGAATACACATAAGCGTAAGTGATGGAGGGCGCATAGACGATGACACGCTGATGTACATAGTCGTAAATCATCTGACACTTTTTGAGGAACTCCGTGAAAGGCAGTGTTGGCAAGCACTTGTCGGTGGCTGGCTCATGGCCGAGCATGGCGTGCAGCTTAGTGAAGCCCGGCAACTGCGTAGCGTCAAAGGGATATTCGGAATTGATAGCCTCGGATATGCACTGCGTCTGCGAGCCGCTGATGAGCATGATGCCCCGGTCGGTTGGGAAGAGAACGGCAGAGTCGAGTTGTGTGATGCCATCGGGATTGATGCAGACATCGCGCGTGATGGGTTGGCGAGCGGAGTAAGTGCCTGTGCTTGACACCTCCAACGCCCATACGCCCTCGGTGGTGAAAGCGTAGAGAGGGAACTGGCCGAACTGACCTTGCGAGAGAGCCTTGGCTGCGGAACAGATGCCCTTTATCTCGCCTGTACCAACGGTGTTGATGCCGAGAAGAGGGAAATAGAAAGGGTTGTTGACTTCGGAGGTGTAGATTTTGTTGGGTACGTCAATCATACGGTCGACAATATTTGATACCGTTGGAACAGAACCTTTCTGTTCGGGATTGTCCCAACCGCCAAAATAGAATGAACCATTAAGGAAACCATGCTGTTCAAGTTGCACCTCGTATGGCATACCCCAAACGAACCACTTAACAATAACAGCCTTGTAAGCATTGACATTCGGATAGAATATGAACAGCATTGGAGCATCATAGTTGCCCATTTGATATGCATCCCCTCTTACAATAATATCCCTGCCGTCCTGCTTGATGTAAATGTATACAGAATAGGCAGCTTTGTCGTCAAAGTATGTAGGGGTCATGTGGTCATCATTCCAATTGACGACATATCCATCTGTATAACAAAATACAGATGCCGCATTGTAGCCAGCAAACAACATTTTCTTCATGTTCGCAATGTTGAGGCGTGAGTTGTAGGCAAACGCATAGCGAGGAATGAGCGTGTCGTGGCTGTCATAATCGTCAGTCATAACCTCGCGAGTTACCAATGACTGAAGATAATCCTCTTCGATGTTGAGCAATGTGCGTGTGGTGGTGAGTGCCTCAATCTTTATGCTTTCGAGCAGGTAAAACTGCGATGTAGATTTGATGTCCTCCTTTACAGCATCAACCGACCTACGCGGCAAAATCAAACGCCCGGCAGGATAAGTGAGGTTTGTAGGGTCGAAAGTGAACGCATAAAGTTTGTTGAACGTATGCTTTTGATAGCGCAATGGATATGTAGTGGTAGATGCTGCTTGATTGGTATGCTTGCACACACAATAAGAGTCAATGTCGGATGATTGTGCAAACCGTTCACACTTTCCGTTCTGGTCGTAGGTGTAGATAGGCTTAGAACAAAAAATATCAACGGAGCGCACAATGTCTTTCCAATTGGAGAGATTGTCTATGTAGGACTGTTCAATAACCGCATAATCCAACTTATGCACCATGCCGACAACACGCATCGTAGCATCTTTGTAAGACCCCTTACCCTTGATATGGTTCCAAAAAACCTGTGGTGAGAGGTCGGAAGATGCAATCATTAGAATGGGTGCGGAGTGCATAGTCAGTGTGCCGTCATACAGGCGATAGGCATAACGGACAAAGAACGGATAGATGAACCGTCCCTTATTGGTGCTCTCCTCTGCGATGAACTTATTGACCTTGGCCAATACTTGGTCTGTTATCTTAGTCTTGTTGTCGTCAGAAAACTCTTTCCAAATGTCGCCCTCGCTGATGCCGTTGAAACTGATAGAGAACTCGTCTGTGCGGACTAATTCTCCCTGCAAACCAAATGACAGCGGACATTCTGGAATATGCGAGCCAAGATACAGGTAGCCTGTGGAGCCGCCTTTCCACAGGTAGTATTGCATACCATTCCCGGTAAGAAAAATTAGCGTATTGCCAACTGATGTAATCTTTATGCAACTGGAAACATTGCCAATAGAGACAATCGTATCTGGCTTTCCTTTGTCGAACCAACTATAAGTGTTGCCATTGGCCACTATGTAATGTGTGAAACTTGACGTCTCGTGAATGTACACGCAACTGCCTGTTTCGGCAGCAAGCTGTACCTCAACAGACGGAGGCAGGACTGGCTGCAAAGCACCATCTTCGGGCAGCAGGTTGATGGACACGGCAAGAGAGCCGTCAGAACATTCGTAGTCGGACGGCACGGCAGAAAATCCGCTGTATTTGATTTCTTGGTTCATAACGGCATTTTATAGATTATGGGGAGGTACACTTCACCATTCCGCATTTCCTCCTTGCCCACCATGAAAGAGGCACGCTGCTCACGGATGCGGCAGTTATCGAGCATGAGCCGACAGAGCATTACGGAGTTGGCGCAATAGTTGCGTGAGCCTTTCTTCGTGGGGTAACATTGGGCGATGTGGCGACCGATGGCATTCTCATGTCGGGATGCCAGCAGGTAGCACTCGCCAAGATGAAAAGCAATGTTGATGCTGTCACCCGGCTGGAGCGAGAGGAGACGCACCACCCTTGCCGTGATGAATATGCGTCCATTGCGGCAGAATGTGATGTCGGGGCGGCGTGTACGTTCCAAAAGTTTTATCATGTTGCAAAGATATAAAGTTGAGACATTGTTGATGTTTTAAGTTTAGAAGAGTGAGAGCTGCACATATCCTTTCTGTTCGTTGGAATGGTCGATGAACATCTTGCGGAACACATGGTAGAGGCAGGAGACCACGATTGAGTTGCCAGCGAGTTTGTACTGCTGCGTCTTGGAAATGCCCGCTTGCTGTATCTTGTCGATGTCGGAGTCGGCCACGTCCATAAGACGGAAACACTCGCGAGGCGTGAGTTTGCGGATGCGGAAGTCCTTGACGAGAAAGTTATTGTCGGCATAGGCGGAAGAAGTTACGGTAGGTGCTAAATTTTTACCCCCCCCCGAAATTAAACCCGTGAGGACTGCTGTAAATCATCGGCTCTACGAGATACTGCGCTGAGCTGCCATTGCGCCCATGGTTGGATGCGACAATTGTGTTGCTGATGTCCTTTAGGTTGTGGGACACCACCTTGCCCTTGTGGTCGCGAGTGTAGCCCAAGAAGAGAGGCGAATACTCCATGACACCAGTATGCGGACAGAGGTCGCTTGAAAAGTCGGTGTAGCCCAACTTATGGTAATGGGCAGTGATGGTGCGAGAGTTGCCCTGCATATCGGTGTTGAGCGGCTCCTTGATGTAGGTGTCGTATTCACGTTGCCCCTCCTTGGTCTTGATTGCACCGCTGATGTCATCGGGCGACTGGAAGTTTACCTTGAAACCGCACCCCTCTGCCACCTTGCGCTCGCAATGCCTGATGATACTCTCCACCTGCTGAGGCTTCAAGTAATAACTCTCGTCCACATTGTCCTCAAGAATATCTTTCAGTCGGTACTCCAAAGGGAACGTCTTGGGAAAGAAGAAACGAGGGTGTTCGCCCAGGCAGGACACCATAAAGACACGCTCACGGTTTTGCGGTATGCCGTACTCCTTGGCATTGAGGACTTGGAAGTAACTTGTATAGCCTTGGTCGGAAAGCCATTCGCGCCACTTGTAGAAGTCCTTGGCAAACTTCCTTTGTGTGAGAGCCTTGACATTCTCCATGAGCAGCCACTTGGGATGCTTGGCAGAGATAGCGTCGGCACAAGCCCACAGACAGGAAGAGCGCGTGCCGCTACCCTGCGCAAAGCCACGCTGACGGCCAGCCGAGGATATATCTTGACATGGAAAAGAGTATGTGAGCAGGTCGAAGTCGGGAACTTGCAGCCAGTCAATGTGCATGATGTCTCCGAAGTTGGGGGCATGGTCGCCATGAATGGCACGGTAGGCAGCGATGGCGTGCTTGTCAATCTCGGAAATGCCGACCACCGTAAAGCGGAAGTCGGCAAAATCGTTGGCAAGCCGTTGGAGGGCGATAGACTGCGAGCCGTAACCTGCAAAGGCTTCAAAGACACGGATTGTATTGTTGCTCATGTGATGATGAATTGAACATAGAAGTGGAACTCACGGCAGAGCCGTGGTATTTGTGGATACTTCTTAGGAGACTCCATATAGGGGAGGTAGATGCAACGCTGCTTGGTGTCGCATCGGATACCTCTCCTACGGAGTTTGTAGAGCAGGTTAGCCCTGCGTTTGGGTTGGCGCATACTTACAAGCTGATGCCTAATGCTAATAATGGCACCATCATTTCAAATTGCTGTCCCTCATCGCCAGTGTTGTATATTTTTGAGGGCACAATTGCAAACCCTTTCTTTTTCAAATCCTCCATCTTGGCTGCGACCTCTTCCAAAGTCTTGTCATCTGCACCTCCAATAGTTAGGAGCGATACAGCCTTGTTGATGCTTCGATTTGTCAGAGGAAAACATACCATTGCAATCTGTTCCTCATCACACACGTTGTACGAACGCTCAAACACGTCCTTGGGAGACCATGAGTCGTAGGTGCTACCGTCCGGGTTGGCGTACTGAACGTGGTAGCCCTGCCGCCATTCGTGGCTGTCCTCGTTCTTACGAGCGTAGCCTTTCTCAACTGCGGCCAATTCGTCCATAGGTTCGGCCTTTACCTGTTTTGTTCCGATGTAAGTTTTCATTGTCTTTGTTGATTAAATATTATTCTTGCTTTCCAAAATAGCCCAAAGGCCATATTGGGGATGACGTATGGAAGTTGTACCTTGTATTGCTCTTGGTTTTGTTGGTATTGGCACATACCGCTTCTCATATTTGTATGCTATATTCAGAGCATGAAGCAAACGTGGGTTTTTGTAAGCGAAACAAATAAAGCACGTTCCAAGAGTAAAACCTTGGTATTTATTCCAATAGTTCTTCTTAGGGCTGTAATATGCCTTGAAGATTTTTCTTGCTTGTCGGGAACGCATCTTTTACTTTTTCTTGAAATAGTGAAAGTATATTTTACCAAGGAACTCATCAAACAGGTCTAAGTAATCTCGGATTATGTCAGACTCTGTAAGACCTCTGAATATTCCGTATGGAACAAACAGAACGAGAGCAACAATGTAAATAGGAGCAACAAGTAGTAATCTTAACAAGACCGAGAGTTTCGGAATTACATTATTCATACTGCACCTCCATTTCCTTTATCATGTATGTTTCCGACAATCTCCAACTTATCGTTAAAGTTGGTAACCATTTCGAAAAGTGGACATGATTTTTCTCCTTCTGGCGTTATATAGACCACATCAAAGCAGTAGCCACGCACGCCATCGACCACATGACCGATGATGTTTGCTCCATGGGCGAGAATGTCGCCATTGTATATTTCGTGGCCGTGCTTGTCTTTCAGCCCGGTGTTCATGCCGAGCGTGCTTTCCTTTACGGTGATGCAACCATTTTCTTGATTGGCATCTTCAAAAATGGCAGGAGTGCGACCATTCCAAACCAAATCACCATGTATCCAGCGGCCACTGCCTACGGCTTTACCACGAAAATCAATTGTTCTCATTGCTTGCTCCTTTCTTTTGAAGTTCGTTGATTAGTGCATCAGCCAAACTGACTGCCTCTTTTGCACAGCCTTGTGGCGTTTTGTACTCAAAGCCATTGATTGGCGAGTGGTCTGCACGTTGTGCATTGCCATCGTCCATATAGATTGCAGGGAGCATTGCTTTGGCAATTTCGTATCTACGCTGCTCCCAATTGATGGTTTTGTCCTCAATGACCTGCTCATAATCTCTGAACAGGTTTGCTTGCAAACCATACACTTTGCCGTTGTTGTCTGTACATTCGGCAAAATCGCCTCTCTCGTTATGTCGGAGAACATTGATTATTTCTCCAGTTGTTCTATGTCTGTATTTCATATTCTACATTTTTATAGAGAGTCAAGTCCAAGGATGTCCTCCACTCTGTGAATTTCTGTATCAACTTTCCGTTCCAACTCCACACTCTTAGTCAATGCCTCATGTGAACGGAGGCGGAAATATTCTTTTTGCACAGTACGCATTTCACGCACAAGCATGAAAAATGATTTTGCGTCCATATTATCTTCTACTCTTTCCCATAAGGGGTATTACGTTGTAAGTTTTGAAACGGTCAACGAGACGGCCGAAACCGTCATTGCGCTTGAAACGCTTTTGAAGTTCGTTGTTGTCGAGGTTTGTGGTGAGGTGGGCAAACTTGCCGTACTGCGTCCAAATCTCGTTGCGAGCGTGCAGGAACTCATCTGTGAGGAGACCAGTGTCCATGCCGAAGAATGTGCGGTCTTGTATGCCGATGTCGTTGAGGCACACGTTCTGAGGGTTGCACTTGAAACCACGGCACTCCTCCTCGTTGTAGGTGAAACGGTCGAGGTTGTTGTGAATGGTGTAGTAGTTGACCATCTGAGTGACCGACAAGTTCCAGAAGAAACGAGGGTTGTTGGTGCGCTGGAGATACTCGCTGAAGATTTGCATGAGGAGCGTCTTGCCCACACCGACACCGCCCTGTATGAGGATGCTCTTGTGCAGCTTGTAGCCACGACCGGGAAAGACCTCCTCTGCCAGAGGGCAGTTGTTGAAATAGTAAAGCAGGAAACGCAGCACATCACGGTTGTTGTCGTCAACGATGAACTTGCGCCTTTGCGGAGCAAGCACAATGTTGTTGGCAATGTGCATGACGAATGCGCTGTGTGCTGAATACACATCGGGGTCGGCAAGATTGTAGGCTTGCTTACGCACTTTCTCCGCCTCCTCGCGAAACCGCAGGGCAGCATCGTGGAGCGACAGCCATGTAGGAGCACTCTTGCGATTGTTGCGGCACGCCTGCAAGATGCAAGCGTCCCATTCGGCATCGCCAGTAGGCCGCTTGCCGAACTTGGCAAGTTCGGTGACGAGAGTCTTGGGATATGGCTTATTGTTCATAACTCATACAGATTAAATGTCCTGACCGCCAAAGCCACCGTTGAACTCATACGAGGGAGGCGGCAGCTCCGCATCGCTGTCATGCTCGACAGGCGCGTAAGCCTTGCGCATCCATGAGCAGAAATGACGCTTGGCATCGTTGATGTCGGAATGAGACTTGCCCACATACTCACTCTTGCAATGGGTGAGAAAATCGGACAGCCGCTTGGAGAGGTCGTCGGCAGAGAGGTGGAACTTCATGCAGACAGGCTCATTCCAAGAGCGGTCGGAACGCATCTGTTCAATCTCTTCCTCAAATGACAAGGTGTATTCGGGATTGGACGGCAGCTCGGCAGATGAGGCAGTCTTGCGTTCTTTAGCAGGGCGACCGCCAAGTTTGCCGTATTTGGCACATTTCTTCCCATTCTCATAGCGTGTGATGCTTGCATCAATGTTGGGCTTGATGAGAATGAACACGCCCTTGGCGATGTCGGTAAGTCCTTTCGGCTCTTTGCCGTTAAGCGCATACTCAACAAGCGCAGGATAGACCTCTGCCTGTACTTCTGGCGGCATAAGGCTGATAGCCTCAAAGAAACTGCGATAGAAAACAAAACTGTCTCGTGCCATAATCAAACCTCTTTTATGCGGATGCCATGAACGTGGAGCATGAGTTTCCGCTTGATGATATATTCTTTAGTGCGAACGCCTTTCGTGTCCTCGACAACGGTCTGCCCTGTCGCGCGGTCGGTATAGACGAAATCGGCAACATAACGGCAGGGACGCTCGAGGAGAACGCGCGTGTCGCGCCCCTTGAAATCCTTGCCACACTCGCCATACTGGGCAGGTATCAACTCGTAGGACACCTGCTCCCGCAGGTCGGAGATAAGTCCGGCACGCTCCATGAGGCGGAGCTGGGCAGCGCGGTAGTGCTCTTTTTTGGAGGCATGACCGCCCACACGCTCGTTGCCGTACTTATTCCGGCCTTGGAAAGCAAATGAAGAAAACTTAGCCATTGTCGCTTGTATTAACCTTGTAGCGGAACAAATCCATAATCTTGGTTTCGTCAAGCGTGGCAATCTCGTAGTCCATCACAGAACCTTTCATGTGCTCGACAACACAGATGTGGGCGTTGTTGATGTCGGAGGCACGGACGATGAAGTGAACCGCTTGTTTCTTCTCCTTGCCTGTTTTCTCGTCAATGGTGATGTACATGAGTTTAGCCTTGAACCATTTGTCGGCAGTGGACAGCCCCTCTACAATCTCGGAAATGTTGGTGCGCTTGATAGTAACCACATCGAAGTCGCCCGAAATGTACGGCTCCATCTCATTTGTGATGCGTCCCTCAGCCTCGGCAAAGGAAAGTGCATCGACAAGGTACAGCTCGGTGACTTTCTTTGTCATGCCGTTCTCCATAGTCCGCTCGTAGCGGACACCACATTCATAGAGCATCATACGGTAGCCTCCTTTCCTGCTTCAGCGTTGAGAAACTTGATGAAGTCCTTGCTCACACGGAACTTTGCGGACTTGTGTGCCGGGATAACGACAGGCTTGCCAGTCTTGAAATCGCGTGCAGGACGCTCCTTGCACTCGGTGGGTTGGAACGTGCCGAAACCACGGATGATAACAGGCTCACCCTTGGCGAGTGTCTGCTTGATGACACGGAGAATGCCGTCAACGGCTTGGAACGTAGTGGAGAGGTGGAGTTTCTCGGAAACCGCAACCTCCTTTGCCAATTCATTTTTTGTCATGATTGAGTTTTGATTTTAATTTGTTTGTTAATTGAGTTATCATGTAAGCGCGGCACTTGCACTTCTGCATGGGCAGCGCATCGTAAATCTTCGCAGCCTCATCGAGGTAGGAAATGACCTTTTGCAGGTCGGTCTTGCAGAGGTCAGCCATCTTGCACAGGATTGAGGAACAGACTTGCAAGTTCATCGAAGTACATTTCATCTTGCGGAATGTCGTCATCGGTGGCCATTATCTGGTTGGCGATGGACTTCTTCTTGTGGATGATGGAATAGAGCGTGCTGTCGATGGTGGAGCGGCCAAGCAGGTAGTAGCACGTAACGTTGTCCTTTTGCCCGATGCGGTGGGCACGGTCTTCGCACTGGCAGCAGTCGGCATAAGTCCATGGAAACTCAACGAAAGCCACGTTGGAAGATGCCGTGAGCGTGAGACCCACGCCAGCCGCCTTGATGGAACAGATGATGAGTTGCGCCTTGCCCGACTGGAAAGCATCGACAGCCGCCTGTTTCATCATCATGGAGTCGCGCCCAGTAACGGAGACCGCCTTGGGGAACGCTTTCTTAATCTCGTCCACAATCTCATGCAGGGAGCAGAAGAGAATGAGCGGCTTGCCGTTGGCGAGGAATGTGCGCGTGAAGTCGATAGCCTGTTTCACCTTGCCTTTGGCAGAGAGCGAGCGCAGCGTCATGAACTTGACCAAAGCCTCCATGCGCATCTTCCTGCGAATATCGAGGTCGTCGCACTCGGTGTACTGGCGCAGGTATTCGGCAAGGTCGTGTTCTGCAAGCATATACTCGTCACGGTTGGAAATATCCACGATGAGGTCGGTGCGCGTCTTGTCGGGCAGCTGTGTAAGCACCTTAGCCTTTTCGCGGCGTATCATGCAGCGCGAGTAGAGTTCGGCAGAGAGCCGCTCGAGGTTGCGCGGAGCATCTTCCTCCTCCTTGTTGCGCCTCTCCTTAGTAATCTCTCCACCGCCATACTCGGCAAGGAACTTGGATCGTCCGCCGAACTCGGGCAAGCGTCCCATGATGGAGAGCTGCGCGATGAGGTCGGCAGGGCGATTGACCACAGGCGTACCAGACAGCAAGATGCGGTATTCCTTTCCCTCGGCAATGCCACGCGCAAAGATGGTCTGCTGTGCGGACGGGTCTTTGACACGGTGACTCTCGTCAATGATGATAGACTTGAACAACTTGATGTCGGGAGTAAACACAACATCTTTCAAGCGGAAACCGCCACGCGAGCCGCCCTTGATGTCCCACACGAAATACTTGCGCAGGGACTCGTAATTGACGATGGTCACCTGCTGCATACCCATTTTGAGGAGGTACGGCCATGTGGTAAGCACGGAGTTGTCGAGCACAAGAGCGTGCTTGTCGGTAAACTTCTCGAACTCACGCTGCCAGTTGATTTTGAGCGAGGACGGACAAATGACCAAGCAGGGGTAAGCGTTGGCACAATCCACGACACCGATGCTTTGGAGCGTCTTGCCAAGCCCCGGCTCGTCACCGATGAGGAAACGATGCCAGCGCAGCCCGGCAAGAATGCCCTCCTTTTGGTAGTCGTAGGGTTCGACACGGAGGTGATGTTGGAGTGTTTCAGCCATACGCATTGAGTTTGTGGGTTGATAGTGTGATGTCGTAGCCATTGCGAAACGCAGCCTTGCGCAGGTAAATGCAATTCAAATGGCAGTGGCGAGCCTCCTTTGTCTGCGCCCCCATACCAGAGGACGAGCGCACACCATTCTTCATGCCGCCACAGGTGTAGCCGTATTGTCCCGACCAGACGGCAAAGGGACACATACGTCTGAGGCGTTTGAGCAGATTGATTTGTGCGGTCGGTGAAAGTATCTTTGTCATAACTTTGTTCTTTATGTGATTATGCGAGAGAGAAAGCCCAATACTGGAAAGCAAGTTCGTTGTACTTGTCGAAACCACGGAGATAAGTATCATCGCCACGCTTGATGAACTTCTTGAAGATGCGGCAGTTCTTCTTGCTGATGGCATAGATGAAATCGCGGTCGGAATGGGCTATGTCCATGTACCAGGCACGCGACCTGTCCCAATCGAAGAAATCGACAGCGTTGTCGAACTCAGCCTGTGTGGAGGCGAATGTGGTCTTTAGGTCGCCACCGAAATGACAGGACGGTAGCCACCAGTCCCACTTGCAGCGCGTGTCGAGCGTGAAATGGAAACCGCCATTGTCGAAAGGCTGCTGCTTGTTGACCATAAAGCACTGCGTCTCGGACAACTCCAGCACCTTGGCAAGGAATGGGTCTCTGCGAGCCTCGGCACGGAGCGCACGCTGCATTTCGCGAGCGTGGAGAAACTCCTCCTCGGAGCATTGCTCACCATCAATCGTCATGTGGAGGAAGTCCACACGCGAGGGTTCGGTGATGATGGCATCCACGATAGAGCCAAAGCGGAATGCCGCCTCACGGTCGCCATACTGCATGTGTGGGTGGAGCTGGTTCTTCAGTTCAGTAAGGTCAGAATTGCTGACCTCACTGCGCTGATAGTATTCGTCCGGGTTGATGATAGGCTTAATCTTCGTCATAATCATCGTAATCGGGTTCATATTCCACTTCGCCCTCACCATTGCACACCTCGCAGGTCTCCTTTTCGCCCTTGATGAAGTGCATGCGCTTGGCAATGGCCTCCTCTTCCGTTTCGGGGAGCAACTCCCACGTTTCCTCGGTACATTCCGTTTCGCGGTCGGCCTCAAAGTCGTAGGCGTGCCAGTGATAGCCTTTGCCGCCACAAGCCGCACACTCAATCATTGTAGGCTCACGCTCATTCCATGGGGCGCGAGGGTCGTACTCCGCGCCAGCCGGGTAATATCCACTTTCGTACATAATCGTTTACTTTGCTTTAACTTCGTTCTCGTAAGAGACAGATGTTGAACTGATAAATTCGGGGTGGTCTTTGTCGTTTGCGAGTTTCTCGCAGTAGGTAATCTGTTTCTTGAACACCTTGGAAAGGTCTTCGACAGACTGGTATTGTCCCTCCTTTGACCACCAAAGAGACAAGGCAGCGAGGACACCCTGCGCATCGTGGAACACAAGACGTTTCTTGACGGAAGTCTTGGGCTGATACCCGGCAGGGGTAACGATGGCCTGTTGTCCAAAGAGGTTGCCCACTTCGGCCGCTTCCTGCTGCATCTTCTTCTTTGCCGTCTCTTCCTCCTCCTTGCGCTTGCGTTCAGCCTCAATGCGTTTTGCCTCGGCCTCATCACGCGCTTTCAGTTCAGCAGCCATGCGAGCCTTTTCTTCCTCATTGGCTTTCTGCATACGCTCCAATTCGGTTTTCTTGGACGGTAGTGTGTCGAGAATGTTGTCGCGGTAGTCGCCCACCTCAAACTCGTACTGCTTGGCAAACTGCTCCATGAGTTTGAGGGCGATAGATGTGCGCACCTCACGGAGTTTGTCCTGCATGTCGGCAAGTTCGGCAGGAATGCGGACATTGGAGGGAGTCTTTGCAGCCCAATCATCGGGCAGCTTGACAGGAAACTGCTTGATAGCCTTGCACTGCGCCTCGTAGTTGTCGAGCGTGATGGCAGCGTTAAGTTCGGTAAGGGAGTTGATGGCATTGGTGGTGTGGGTGTTGAATGACCGCTTGTAGTCGTCCTCCACGTCAGCCTTGTAGCGAGCGAGGGCTTGCTCACGCTGTTGGCGCAGCATCTCCTCCCTGCGCTTGCGCTCCTCCTCGGCACGTTTCTGTGCAGCGTAGACATTGCGAGCCTGTTGTATCTGGTAAGGGACAGAGTTGGTCTTGGTGGGGTCGATGGCATTCTCCATGCCTGTGAACTCCGAGCGTATCTGGTCAAAGATTTTAGTGATGGCAGAACGGCTGGTGTTCATCTTCTTCACCGTGTTGCGAGCCTTGTTGATGTAGGTGGCGCACTGCATATCCAGTTCGTCAGTCATGCCGTGCTCCTTGATTTGGGCGAGGAGCCGCTTGCCGAAGTCGGTACACTTCTGGCAAGAAATGGTGTTGTTCTTGTACACCTCGGGCGCAGTCTGCGCTATCATCTGCACGTTCTCCTTGCGCACGATGGTCAAATCGGTATTTGTTGCTTGTTCACTCATAGTTGTCGGTTGTTAGGGATTAGAAAGTGTCGTCATCATCATTTGCCGCAGGATCAACGGTTACGCCAGCCGCTGTGTTGTCGGCAGGAGCAAAGGATTGTTCGGGCTGACGGTCGGTAATAATCTCGCCTGTGGCAGTATCTACCTGTTCGCCATTGTCGGTGATGCCGTAGATGTCGTCAGAGATTTCTGTCTCGTCAACCTGCTGTGACTCCAACTGTGTGGCATGGCCGATACGCGCCTTGGGATAAGTCTTGAAAGCGTGCTTGATACACTTGGCAACGAGAAAGCCGGGGTCTATCTGTCCGCCCTGTGCGGTGTAGAGGGCGTTGGGCTTGCCGTTCTCCCACTGCTTGGTCTGATAGTTGAACTTTGAGTTCTGACGAGCGGAGTAGTTGGAGAGCCGCGCCCAATCTTCGGGCAGCATGACGGCATAGTCGGCAGAGCCATCGGCACGTGTAATCTTCATGAAACAAGCCACGATACGCCCGGACTGGTGAGGGAGACGGCAGGTGTAATTGACGAACTTCTGTCCGTTGCGCTCGCCAAACTCAAAGCTGTCCTCCTCATAGACGATGACAGGGTTGTCGGCATGGCGTATCTGACCGCAACGAGCGCGAAGCACCAACTCGCCATAGCCGCTGACGGTGAGGACGCACTGCGTCTCGTAGCGGTTCTTCTTCTGTCCGTGGTCGTCCACATAGGAGTCAACAGCGATGGAGCGTGCGAGGAGGTAGGCTTGCGCCTTGGTGCCGGGGTCGAGGGTGAGGCCAGAGATAGCCACATCAAGAAACGAGGTGAAGAGGGAAAAATGGCTGCATTTCTTGCGCACGTCCTCTTTCTCGGAAAGCAGACGGTTGAAGTTGCGAGCCTCTTTCTCGTAGGCAGCTTCGCCCGACACGCCAGTGGACTGCGACCACATGGCATCGTAAATCTGAATGAACTTGTCGCGCACGTTGTCGTTGCGGACGATTTCTGTCGGCTGCAATTCGTTGAGCAGCTTGACTGTAATTTCTATTTGACTCATAGTTGTATGAAATTGAATGTGATTAAATTTTTATTCAGTTTTGGAGCCGCAGGGAGGAGTTGAACCTACCTAATGTCCTACGCTTTATCGTTCGTACCTATCCGATTAGCACGCTATCTGCGGCAGTTGAGGCTACTTGCCAAGATAATCTTGCTGTATCCGCTGCAAGAGCCGCAGGTCGGCTGTTCGGTATTCGACCTTGCCCGGACGCTTGTAGGCTGTTACCTTTCCCTGCTTGCGCCAACGCTCCACATTTCCGCGCCCGAACATTTCAAATGCTTTGTTCTGGCTGATGAACTCCGGGTCGTTGGCATCCTGCTTGAGCAGATGCACGACCCTTGCGGCCACATCATCGAGGAATGTAGAATACTTGACGCACATGTCAGAGAAGTTGAGGTAGTCCATTAATCAGCGCAACACCATTCTACAATGGCTTTGAGCCATTTGTCTTTATCTATCCACCGGGCTGCAAGATATACCATGGCCGCAAGCATGGCAAAGGCAAACACTTTGTCGAAAAGGAAGTGCAGGAAGAACGTGAAGGGTGCTTCGTCCTGTTCCTCACCGAGGAGGAAGAGTACGCCAACACTGCCCATGAGGGCGAGAATGGCAATGCGGAAAATTGAGATTGCTTTTTTCATTTCTTTTCTGTTTTAGGGGTTGAACATGGAGGGGTGTTTGCGTGCTCGACATAACGATTGAGCAGCGTGCAGTAACAGCCGTTGAGGGCGTTGTATGACTGCTTGCAGGATTTGCAGAACTGGTTGGGCATGGCTTAGTAGCTTTGCGTGATACCGAGTTTTGCAAATGCCTCTTTTTCGGACACGGAGCCGCGCCAAGCATCGAGATAGTCGTTGATGGCTTGCTCGTTGTTGCGGTCGGCCAGTTCGTTATAGCCGAAGTCCTTGCAGAATGCCGACCAACTGATGCGGTCGAGTTCCTCGTTAGACAATTGGGTTGTGGTGTTGCAGCTGATGAGGCTTGCAAGGAGGAGTACGGAGGTGATGATTGATTTTCTCATTGTAGTGTAAGCGTTATAAAATTCTTGTTGCTGTGATTGTGCGCTGTTCGCGGTTTGTCGATGTTGAAAATTTCTTGTCCCATTGCAAGCCGAAACTGACGCAGATTGATTTGAGATAGCTGGAACGGCTAACAGGTACTGTCAGTTCTTCGCCAACTGCAAGGTTTGAAAGTTGCCCGAGCAGAGACTTTTTGCGCTGATTTTTAGATGTTTCGTTCATTGTTTCGATATTTATTTATAACTTTATTGTGCAAAGGTAGTGTTTAATGGACAAATATACAAGTTTATTGGGCATTATTTTTGAAGAAAATTAAAGTTTAATGAACGTAAAATTTGTAAGTATATGGATTTCAGTCTATTAAACTCGCTTGTCGAGAAAAGTAAAATGGGCAAGGCTCAGATTGCTGAGATGGCTAAGATTTCGAGAACTACGCTTGATAATGCGCTGAATGGTGCTGACATTAAGATTTCTACGATTGAAAGCCTTTCTAATGTACTTGGGGTTAGTCCAAGCGTGTTCTTTGGTGCTGACAATGATGTCAACGATGAGAACTTGAATATCTATGAGAAAGAAATTAAGCGGCTTCAAACTTTATTGGACAATCAGAGAAAGTCCACTAAAGTTGTGGTTGAACTTGATGTTACTCCCGATGAGTTCATCAAAATGGGATTAAAGGATAAGGTTATTCAAGTGTTGAGCAAATGAAAGACGTGAACGTGTGGCAAAAAATCAATATGGGCATTTCTGGGGTTGCATTAATACTTTCTGGAATTGCTTTAGGTTGTTCAGTAAGAAACAATCCATTTACAATTGATTTTGACTCTGCTTTATTAGTTAGCATTGCTACTGTTATTTCTATACCAACCGCAGTGCTCATTGGGTGGCAAATATACAATGCCATAAAATTGGAAAAAATTAAGGAACAGACCGTAAGTGCAAAAGAAGAAATGTTACGGCAATCTAAATATAATTTGATGCATACAAATCATGGACTCGCAGATTTCTTTGCTATCAGATATTCTGATAAGTTGGCAGGTGAAAGTCTTGACTATTACGCTTCCATTACTTATCGAATTTTTGAGATTGAAATGTGTTCTGAATTAAAAGCATATCAAATGATGGAGTCTGCAATTAGAAATTTTCTTGCAATATGGGATGACGCAATTCCTTACGATAAAGAAAAGGCAGAAGACAACATTCGCACTTTGGAACTTGTGCCAACAACAATGAGAACAGATGATTTCAATAAAATGTTGGAACTATTGCGTAAGAAAATAAAGTAGTAGTAAAAGACGGAGAAAGGCATAAGGACATCACTCGTCGCGAATTTCATAATACCAACGACCAGTGATTGCCTTGAATGCATCTTCTGCATAATTGTACGCACCGCAACTGGTACTTTCGTGCTTCAGATAAGCAAAGACCAACCGTGTGTACAATCTGCGATAATGCCAATTCCGTATGTGTTTGAGTAAATTCTTCATGCGGACAAAGTTAGCAGAAATAGAATTATGAACGATTTTAAGTTTTGGAATGGTGGTTGCACGGAGGACGAATTCAATGCCGAACTGAAAGAAGCTGCATGGAACATTCTCCATGAGAACCCAGATACGGATTTGGAGAATTGGAAGATGATGCTCATCGAGCAATATCCGACCGAAGTTGTGGACGCACTCGGCACGAACCCTCCAGAAGTCTTTGCGGAATTATCCGACTGGTGGGACAGCATGGGCTATGATGATGGCATAACGGATTTGTGCTACACGTTTCGGGATTGGGCAGAATACTTCGCCACGGAGCGGTCGGTGGAACTCTACGACCTGCTTGTTGAGGCAAAGCGCGAAATAAAGCGTTTGGAGGGCGTTATTTCTTCAAAACAATAAAACCCTCATCGGAGTATAGAAAATCCGTCAGAGGGGCAAAGAAATGGCTTATTTTGGTATTTAACGATGACGACAAGAGTAGCGAAAATATAAAATTAGACGAACAAGAAAAGATATAAAAGCAGAGGAATTTGCCATGCCATAGTGTAAGGCTTACCAATATTCCGATAAGCCCTCAAAATAAGAGGGTACGAACTGCTGCGCAGGCTGCTGTAGAGGAATAATAAGATAAGCCCTCGTAACTAACGAGTTAGGCGGTAAGTCTCTGATAATAAAGAGACTTGCCGCCTAAATTGTTTTTGGTGGGTCTGTACGTTCTGTACACTAAGATAATTCGCTTCGCTCGTGAAATGAATAGACAAGTGCCCCCGAAATAAAGCGGTTGCTTTTTTCGAGGGCACTTTTATAAGTGACAATCAGTTCGGAAGCTAACTGTTCGCCACTTACTGAACAATTAAAATTTAGCCTAACCTAAATACTTCATCAAAATCTTTGCGTTACCGCTATCGCGGAGTTTTGCAATGCTCTTCTCGCGAATTTGGCGTACACGCTCGCGTGTCAGACCGAGCTGGTCGCCAATCTCTTCAAGACCTTTCTCGTGGCAGCCGATGCCGAAGCACTCGCGAATGATTGTGATTTCGCGATCCTTGAGCACTTTGTTGAGCACCGAGTTGAGTTCTAATGCCATTGACTCGTGGTCGACTTGACGGTCTGTTCGGCTGTCTTCGCCACTCGGCATAACGTCGAGCATACAGTTGTCTTCGCCATCTTGGAAAGGAGCGTCGATACTTACGTGGTGTCCGTCGGCCATGAGGCTTTGACCGATTTTCTCTTCGTCTATGTTTGTAGCTTCAGAAAGTTCTGAAACAGATGGGTGTCGCTGGTTTTCCTGTTCAAACTTGTTAATCTCGTGGTTGATTTTATTCAATGAACCAACTTGGTTGAGTGGCAGACGTACGATGCGACTCTGTTCTGCAATGGCTTGAAGTATGCTCTGACGAATCCACCATACGGCGTATGAGATGAATTTGAAACCGCGAGTCTCGTCAAACTTCTGAGCAGCTTTTATCAGACCTATATTGCCTTCGTCGATAAGGTCGGTAAGGGTAAGTCCTTGGTGCTGGTATTGTTTGGCAACAGATACCACAAATCGCAGATTGGCTGTTACAAGTTTGTCCTTAGCGCGTTCGCCCTCCGGACCTCCTTTTTTGATTTTTTGCGCAAGCTCAATCTCTTCATCAATGGTTATCAGCGGAGCACGACCAATTTCGACAAGATATTTGTCAAGTGCTTCACTGGAACGGTTTGTAATACTTTTTTGAATTTTAAGTTGTCTCATCTTATATACCTAAACTTTCTTACGCGTAATAAACTGATGTCTGTTTTCGCAAAGGTTACGAAAACCTTGCAAAGGTACGAATTTTTGCCGATACACACAAATCTAAATATGCAAAACTTATGCGTGGCGTGTATTTTGTTCTTCATTCTTGTTGTATTTTTAAAAAAGATTGTACCTTTGCGAAATATACGGCTACGAATTGGGTCGTTAACCTCATAATCAGAAAACAAATACTATTACAATTATGAATATTAAAGTGCGTTTGGCATTAATGAACTTCTTGGAGTTCGCAGTTTGGGGTGCTTACCTCACTTGTATGGGTCAATATCTCGGAAATGCTGGTATGGGTGCCGAGATTTCTTGGTTCTATGCGATACAGGGTATCGTTTCAATTTTTATGCCTACCTTAATGGGTATTGTGGCTGACCGCCTTATACAACCTCAGCGTTTGCTTGGTTATTGTCATTTGCTTGCTGGTGTGTTTATGGTTGGTCTGTTTATGATGGGCATGAATAGTGCGACTCCGGACAAGACACTCTTTATGTCGTTGTACACGTTGAGTGTGGCTTTCTATATGCCTACGCTTGCGTTGTCTAACACAGCTGCTTTTGCTATTCTTACTAACCATGGTCTTGATACGGTTAAGGATTTTCCGCCGATACGTGTATTTGGTACTGTTGGTTTTATCGCTACGATGTGGTTTGTGAATTGTGCTGTCGTAGATGGTGGCTCGTTTGGTTTGACACTTGCTGATAACGCTAATAAGTTTCAATATACTCATTTGCAGTTTCTTGTTTCGGGTGTGTTGAGCTTTGTGCTTTTTGTTTATTGTATGACGCTGCCGCAGTGTAAGCTTCAGGCAAAGAAGGCGCAGTCGCTTGCGGAGGCGTTCGGCTTGAACGCGTTCAAGCTGTTCAAGACTAAGCGTATGGCTTTGTTCTTCATTTTCTCTGGTTTGCTCGGAATGTCGCTGCAGGTGACGAATGGTTATGCAACGCCGTTTATTACAAGTTTTAAGGGCATACCAGAGATGGCTGACTCTTTCGCTGCCAACAATGCTACGCTGCTCGTTTCGATCAGTCAGGTGGCAGAGGCTTTGTGTATTCTTCTTATTCCATTCTTTCTGCGTCGTTATGGCATAAAGATGGTTATGCTCATCGCGATGTTCGCCTGGGTGCTGCGCTTCGGTTTCTTCGGTTTGGGTAACCCGATGATGCCGGGTGTGCTGCTCTTCGTGTTGTCGTGTGTGGTTTATGGTGTGGCGTTCGACTTCTTCAATGTGTCGGGCGGATTGTTTGTGAACGCGGAGTGTGATGAGAATGTGAAGGCTTCTGCGCAGGGTTTGTTCATGCTGATGACTAACGGTTTGGGCGCAACGGTCGGTACGTTGCTTGCTGGTCAGGTTATTAATCATTATTGCCATTGGACAGAGGGTGGTTATCTGTTAGGCGATTGGCAGACTTGTTGGTTCATTTTTGCTGGTTATGCACTTGTTGTGGCATTGCTGTTCCTTGTGATGTTCAGAACGAAGAAGGAGGTTAAGGCTTAGGGCATGAAGGAAATCAGATATTTCTATGTTCCCAATGCTGCGAGCGTTGGTGAACTGCCGGAGGAGGAAGCGAAGCATGCGGTTAGGGTGCTTCGCCTTCAAAGTGGCGACCGTATGGTGCTCGTGGACGGCGAAGGCGGATTGTTTGATGCTGAGGTTAGTGTGGCATCGGGCAAGCATTGCTTGTACAACATTCTGGAGACTCTGCCGTATGAGCGTGAGTGGCGTGGACGTATAAGTCTTGCCATTGCGCCTACGAAGATGATGGACCGTATGGAATGGATGGCGGAGAAGGCTACTGAGATTGGCTTCGACGAGATTAACTTCTTGGATTGTAAGTTCTCTGAGCGCAAGACGTTGCGTACGGACAGGGTCGAGCGTATCGTTGTCTCGGCAATGAAGCAGAGTCACAAGGCTTGTAAGCCTCAGGTGAACGAGATGTGTGGCTTCAGGGAGTTTGTTGCAAGGGAGCGCGAGGGTCGTAAGTTTATTGCTCATTGTTATGAGGAGGTGGCGCGTCGGGATTTGTTTGACGAGCTTTCTGCGATGGACGCGGAAACGCCGGTCACGGTGCTTGTCGGTCCGGAGGGTGATTTCTCTATCGATGAGGTGAGGTTGGCCATGGAGCATGGCTACGAATCGATATCGCTTGGCAGGAGTCGGTTGCGTACGGAGACTGCGGGTCTGAGTGCGGTGATGATGGCAAATCTTTCAAAGCGTAGATTGTAAAAGAGAGATTATATAAAGAAAACCCGAAGTTTCGTGCGAGCGGAGCTTCGGGTTTGATATTTATTCTTTATTCTTTATTCTTTATTGATGTATTGCAGGATCTGTTCGGCGTGAATCTTCGTCTTTATCTCTTTGGGTGTGAAGATTTTCTGGATGATGCCATTTTCGTCAACGAGGTATGTTGTGCGCAGGATGCCGATGGTTTTTCTGCCGCAGGCTACTTTTTCGCCCCAGCAACCAAGTTGCTGCAAGAGTGTTGTCTCGGTGTCGGCGATAAGCGGGAACTGCAGTCCCTGAGTGTCGGCGAATTTCTTCTGCAGGGTCTGCTTGTCCTTGCTGACGCCTATTATGTCGTAGCCGGCAGCTGCCAACTCTTCTTTGTGTGCCTGGAGGGAACATGCCTCGGCTGTGCATCCGCTGGTGTTTGCCTTGGGATAGCTGTAAAGTACGATTTTGCGACCTTGATAGTCGCTTGCCTTGATTTCACGTCCGTCTTGGTCGATGCCAAGAATCTCGGGTATTTTGTCTCCTATGTTCATAATTGGGTTGTTTTTGTTTTTATTTTAAATTCTGAACGGTTTCGTCTAACCGTTTGATGAA